>Ga0070741_10006896_pt1 | contig 24000 bp, 16 predicted proteins | sample Coa_R1_4_FD_66440 | JGI IMG/M metagenome (GOLD analysis project Ga0070741, IMG submission 66440) | Surface soil microbial communities from Centralia Pennsylvania, which are recovering from an underground coalmine fire - Coalmine... | ecosystem: Environmental > Terrestrial > Soil > Unclassified ...
CGTCTAATCAGAAATGCTCTCTTCAGACGCATCCGCTTCTATCGAGATCAATCCAGTTCACCATTGCACACCTTATGACCAACAACTGCCCGTAAGCCCCTATCCGTGCAAAGGTCTCCATCCTGAGGTGCGAGCGAAGCGAGCCTCGAAGGATGCAGGCCGAGGCGCTTCGGCCTCGCCCTTCGAGGCTCGGCGCTTCGCACCGAGCGCCTCAGGGTGAGGATCGTTGGTCAATGCGGGCTCATCCGTGCCGAGGCCGGGTGGCCGGGGACTTTGAAGCGCTTGCCGGTATCGGTCACGTTGGTGCCGTTGACGCGCAGGATGGAAAAATCCTGGTCGATGTAGTTGCCGACATAGATGTACTTGCCGTCCGGCGTGAACATGATCGCTTCCGGCAGGCCGCCGACCTCGATGTCCTTGAGCTTGGTCACCTTGTTGCCGTTGACGCGCAGGATCGTGGCAAGGCCGTTCTTGTGATAGTACCAGTCCTGCTTGCTCTTGTTGGAGCCGAGCGCGACGGCGGTCGCCGCCAGATCGCCGTGCGGGCTGAACGCGAGACCTTCCGGGCTGTCCGGCACCGCGACGTGATCGATGACATGCGCCGGCTGCTTGAGGTCGATGACGCTCACCGTGTCGACATTACCGTCGGAGTTTCCGGCAAGGCCGTTGTCGGCGGTGAGCGCGATCGTGCCGTTGGGCGAGACCACGACGTTGTAGGGAAACAGCCCGGTCAGCATGTCCTGCTTGGCGTCGGTGACCTTTTCGCCATCGACGTTGAGCACCGCCACCTTGTTGGCGACGTTCTTGACCACCAGCGCGCGCTTGCCGTCGGGGGTGAACACGGCGGTGGCGACTTCGTCGCCCATCGGCACGGTGCCGATGATTTTCACGTCGGTGCCGTGGATCGATAAGACGCTGACGGATTTGTCGGCGCGGTTGGCGACCAGCGCCAGAGTGCCGGCGGGATTGATGCTCAGGCCGGACGGCTGCTTGCCGCCGTTGAGCGTGGCGATGAGCTTGGCGGGCTTGGCTTTCAGATCGATGATGTAGATCTTGTCGTCCGGCACATTCTTGAGCGTGCCGTTGTCGTTCACGACGTTCATCGAGTCCGCCACGATGGCGATCGAGCCGGTCGGATCGATGTCGAGATTTGTCGGCGGCCCGATCACCGAGTTCTTCAGCGGCAGGTTGGCGACGATTTTCGGATTGAGTGGATCGGCGAGATCGACGATCAGCACCGAGTCCTTGCCGGCCGGCGCCAGCACGACCTTGCCGGCCGCATCCCAGCTCAGCTTCTCGTCGTTGCCGACGATCATGAACGGCGCCGCCTGCGCGGCGAGCGCACCGCCGGCAAGCACCGCCGTGGCGCAACACAGATTGGCAATGGCACGCGATATCATGATTTCCTCCCCCAGTTTTTTCCTGCAGGCATTGGCCGCAGGTTTTTTAGAAAGCAGCAAATTATGCCCGAAGACGCACGCGTTATCATGGCGTCTGAGATCAAATTCGCGCGATAATCGCAGTCAGGAAAGAACAGGCAGGCCGCTCAGGAAAACACCGGCAGGCCCTCGGGCCCGATCTTGCCCTTGAACGCCACGTAGCCGCCGTCGATCAGCAGGTCGGTGGCGGTGACGAACGCCGCTTCGTCGCTGGCGAGATAAACTGCGCCGGCGGCGATTTCGTCCGGCTCGCCGGGGCGGTTGAGCAGATGGCGCGGGCCGTTGACGACGCGCGCCCGCTCCTTGCCGCCGACGCGTGCGCTCGACCGCTCGGTCAGGATAAAGCCGGGCGAGATGGTGTTGGCGCGGATGTTGTCGGCGGCGTGATCCATGGCCAGGATGCGGGTGAAATGGATGAGCGCCGCCTTGGTGGTGCAATACGGCGCGCGCAGCGGCACGCCGAGATGGCCGAGCTGCGAGGCGATGTTGATGATGCTGCCGCCGCCGCAGCGACGCAGCTCCGGCACCGCGGCCTTGGCCATCAAAAACGCGCCGGTGAGATTGACCGCCAGCGCGGTATTCCATTGCTCGAGGGTCAGCGTCTCGACCGTGCCGTCCGGCGTGATGGTGGCGGCGACGCTCGCCAGTGTGGTCAGCTTGCCGAATGCCTGCACGGCGCCGGCGACGGCCTCCTTGGCGCTCGCTTCGTCGGCCACGTCGACCGCGAGCGCGATGGCGCGGCCGCCGGCATCGGCAATCGCGCGTGCCACCAGTTCAGCTTTCTTCGGATCGAGATCGGCGACCGCGACCTCGGCACCTTCGGCGGCGAAGCGCCGCGCGATGGCGCCGCCGATCTCGCCACCGCCGCCGGCGACGAGCGCGACGCGCCCACGCAGCCGGCCCCTGCCCTCGCCCGCCATGATCAGCGTGCCGCCTGCACGAAGCTGCCGTCGAAGATCGCCGCCTTGGGCGGATACGGCGGCTTGATAATGCCGATCTCGGCCAGGCCCTCGGTCATTTTGGCGTAGACCGCATCCGACACGTCGCCGTCAGGACCGAACAGTTTCAGCTTGGCGACCAGATAATCGTAGGCTTCCGCCGAATCCTTCGGATCCTGCTTGGCGTGCTTGACCAGGATGTCGATCGCCTGCTGGCGATGCGCCGGATCGTTGAGCCACGCCACGCCGCGCTTGTAATCGCGCGCGAACGCGGTGAGCGCGTCGCGGTGCGCTGCCGCCCACGCACTGTTGGCGCCCCAGACGGTAAACGGAATGCCTTCGGCGTACGGCTTGGTGTCGCCGAGCGCCGTGAGCCCGGCATCGACGGCCTTGAAATACGTCGGCGGATTGAGGATCGCGGCGTCGACGGCTCCCGAGGCGAGCGCGGCAAAGCGGTCGCCGGCGGCCTTGGCGTAGACGAAATCGACGTCGGTCGTCTTCAGGCCGGCGGAGGCTAGGAACGGCTTGATGTAGATGAGCGTGATATCGTTCGGTCCACCGATGCTGATCAGCTTGCCCTTGAGGTCGGCGATTGTCTTGATCCCCTTCTTGGCGAACACCGCATAGGGCGAACCGACGAAATCGCTGATCACGATGCGCAGCGGTGCGCCTTGCAGCGCGGCACGGGCAAAATCCGGATAGCCGCTATGCGCAATGTTGAGCGAGCCGGCGGCGACCTGCGCGGTGCCACCGCCGCCCACGGTGACGAGATCGAGATCGATCTTGTCGGCTTTGAGCCAGCCGAACTCATCGGCGACGTATTGCGGCCATTGCGGCGGCCCATGCGCCACCATGCCGGCGACGATCTTGGTCTGCGCCCGCGCGCCATCGCCAAAGCAAAAGGCCGCCGCACACGCCAATCCCGCCAGCAGCACCGCGCCGCAACGCGAGCGAAATGAAAAGGGCGGTACGGATGCGGACATGAGCGATCTCCAGTTGCGGTTGCGCCGAATGGCTGCGCAGCATTGGCAAAGCTAGCAAGCGCCAGGCTGGCAGGCCAATGGTGGCGCACCGTCGCGACCTTCGGCACCCGGGCGGTGCCGCTTTTACGCGGCGGCGCCGAGGGTTCGAGGGCGGCCCGGACGGCGGCCCGGGGTCCCATCAGCCGGCTGGAACGCGGCAATTTGCCATGATTGTGCCAAAGCTTTGGTAGTATGGCTTAAGGTGGTCCAGCCGGGGATAAGGGGGACTAAGGTGCCGCTCGCACATCGCTTCGCTTTTGCTGCAACCGCCGCGTTGCTGGTTGCTGCCGCATCGGCCGGCCTCACCGCTTCGCCGGCGCGCGCTCAGGCCCAGACACCGGCCAACGCCTGCAATGACGCGAACGACATTACCGTCCTTCCGGCGCCGTTCGCGCCCTGGAAAGGCATGCCGCTGCGGGTGCTGGTCGCCGCCGAAAAGCCGCTCGACGGCGAGCTGTCGCTGATCGCGCCGGACGGCAAGGTCGCCGCGAGCTCGCACGACCGCTTCGATGGACCGCCGTACTCCTGGTACGCCGAAGTCGCCGCGCCGGCACCCGGCGTCTGGCACGCGAAACTGACGAGCGCGTCCGGCTGCGCCGCCATCACGCGCGACATCACGGTGCGCGAGACCCCGGCCGCACCGCCGCAGGCGACGGGCGGCGCGGTCTGGCCGATCCGCAATTCCTGGAACCGCGAGACCGAAAATCTGTATTCGGCCTGGATCGAAAAACTGTTCGACGCGCCGCTCGACGCCGAGCCATCCTGGAAGGCGCTGCACGAAGTCTTGCGCGACCGCTCGCGCAACATGTTGTTCGACTATCTCGGGCTGCGCGAAGACGACAATTTGGTCCTGCGTCCCGACTGCGCCAAGATGCCGTACCAGTTGCGCGCCTATTTCGCGTCCAAGATGGGACTGCCGTTCGGCTATTCGAGCTGCACGCGCGGCGGCGGCGGCCGGGCGCCGAGGTGCTCTCGCTGGTTCAACTCCGGGCATCCCGAATTAAGCCGCCCCTCGCCGCAGCCCGAACCCATCAGGACGTCTGCGCCTTCGAACGCGACGCCGCGGCCCGGATTCCTGCAGCAAATGCTGTCAGGCCCTGACGCGGCAGCGCCGGCGGACGAGGCTGCCGAATCGGCGGCGCCGGCGCCGGCACCGAAACGGCTCGGGCTCGCGGGGTCGTTCGTGCAATTTCTGCAGGTCGCCTCGGACGCGGTTCAGTCCGGCAACGGACGAACGGCGGCCAATGACGACAATACCGATTTCTATCCGGTGGCGCTCACGCAGAACGCGCTGCGCCCGGGCACCATCTACGCCGATCCCTACGGCCACATCATGATGCTGGTGCGCCGCCTGCCGCAGACGGCAACCAGTGCGGGCGTGATCCTCATGGTCGACGCCGAGCCTGACTACACGGTGGCGCGCAAGCGCTTTTGGCGCGGCAGCTTTTTGTTCGTGAACTCCGCGCTGGGCAACCCCGGCTTCAAGCGTTTCCGCCCGATCGAGCGGGCGGCCAACGGCACCTTGCGGCGCATGACCAATGCCGAAATCGCCAAGAGCCCGCAATACGGCGACTTCTCGCTCGAGCAGTCGAAACTCGGCGTCGAGGATTTTTATGACCGCATGGACGACGTCGCCTCGCCGGCGCCGCTCGATCCGGTGCGCGCCATGAAAGAGGTGATCGACTCGCTCGAAGAGCAGGTCAGGACACGGGTCGGCTCGGTCGACTTCGGCCGCAAATTCCTGGACAAGACGGCGGCCGACGCCAGCATGCCGGACGGTCCGGCGATCTTCCAGACCTCCGGCGCCTGGGAGGATTTCGCGACGCCAGCGCGCGACTTCCGTTTGCTGATCGCCATCGACGTGGTGCGCAACTATCCCGACCGCGTGGCGCGGCGGCCGGACCGCTACGCCATGCCGCAAGGCAAGAGCGTCGCCGACGTCAAGGCCGAACTGCAGAAGGTGCTCGCCGCCGAGCTTGCGTCGCGCAAATTCTCCTACACGCGCAGCGACGGCTCGCAGTGGACGCTCACATTGAAAGACGTGGTCGACCGCGCCCCGGCCTATGAGATGGGCTACAATCTCAACGATTGCGTCGAGCTGCGCTGGGGCGCGGCGGAGAACAGCCAGGAAGCCGCGACCTGCAAGCGCCATGCGCCGGCTGCGCAGCGCACCAAGATGATCAAATATCGCGTCTGGTTCCACGACCGGCACTGGCCGGCGCGGGCATAAGCGCGCTGCTGCCTCAACTCGCGTGCGGGCCGAGCGGCATTGTTACGAGGCCGGCAATGGCACGTATGATGGACGGCTGTTGACGACTTCGGCGTCGAGGCCGGCGGCTGACGAAAACGAGGCGACAGCGGCTTCGAGTTCCTGTCGCGAGACGACGTCTTCGATCCGATCAAAGCCGGCAGGGGCGCGCTCTTCCGCCAATTGCATGGCGGCTTCGGGACCGAGATGGCGATTGCGCAGCGTGACCTCGTTCATGCCGGGCCGGCGCTCGGCATCATAACGGGCCAGCGCTTCGACGGGGTCCGTTGTCGCAAGCAGTGCGGCGGTGAGCACCCGCGCATCGACGATGGCTTGCGATCCGGCCTGCGAGCCGGTCGGATGCATCGGATGCGCGGCGTCACCGATCAGCGTGACACGGCCGAACGACCAAGCCTGCACCGGGTCGCGATCCACCAGCGGGAACTCGTAGACCTCCGGCGTAGCGCGGATCAGCGCGGGCATGTCGAGCCAAGGCAGCCGCCAGCCTCCGAATGCGGCGAGCACGCGGTGCCTTTCGACCTTGCGATTCCAGTCTTCGCGCTGCGGCGACCGGCCGGAAACGGCCAACTGGCAAACCCAGTTGGTCAGCAAATGCCCGGCCTTGGCGCTGCGACCCATCGGATAGACGACGATCCGTTGATCGAAGTGTCCCGCGATAATCATCGTCGCGCCGCCAAGAAAGCGTTCGGCATCGACGGCGGCGCGCCACAGCAGCTGATGCGCGAACCGCGGTTCGCCTTGATGCGGATGAAGCTGGCGCCGCACCGCCGAGTGAATGCCATCAGCGCCGACCAGGATATCCGCGTCATCCGTGACCGGTGTTGCCGACTCGCCGCCTTTGAAGGTCGCCGTGACCCGATCGCGGTCCTGCGCAAAGGAGATCAGCCGCAATCCGCTGCGGACATGTTCGGTACCGATCCGCTCATGGGCGGCGCGCAGCAGCAGCATTTGCAACTGTCCGCGGTGCATCGAATATTGCGGCCACTTGTAGCCGGCCGAGAGCCCCCTTGGCTCGCTCCAGATCAACTGGCCGAACTTGTTGAAGTAGCTCAGGCGCTGCGTCGCGATGCCGATGCGCGCCAATTCGTCCGCCAAGCCGAGCTCCGTCAGCTCGCGGACCGCCGTCGGCTGCAGATTGATGCCGACGCCAAGCGGCGCAAGCTCGCCGACCGCTTCGTAGACGCGCACCGCAATGCCGGCCTGGTGCAGGCTCAGCGCGAGGCTGAGCCCGCCGATTCCGCCGCCGACGACGATGACTTTCATGCCGCTGCGCATCCGCGGTGATTGGCGGTTACGAGCCGCCGGACGGTGCTCGTCATTGCGCCGCGGTCCGCACATCCTTGACCGCTTCGAAGGTGGCGAACTCGACGTTTTGCAGGTCGCCGCTCACCTTCTCAACCTTGCGGATGTAGATGTTGTGGACCACGTCACCGCTCGCAGGATCGATCGACATCGGACCGCGCGGACTTGTCCAGGCCATGCCCTTCATCGCTGCTATCAGTGCGCCGCCGCCGGCATCACCATGGGTCTTTTTCAGCGCCTCGTAGATGAGGTGCATGCCGTCGTAGCCGCTCACCGCCATGAAGTTTGCGCGCTTGCCGGTTTGTTTGCGGTATGCATCGACAAACGCCGCGTTCATGGAGGACGGGTGCGCCGCCGAGTAGAAGTGCGCGGTGATCGTGCCCAGCATCGCGTCGCCCATGCTCCGCAGCAATTCGTCATCGCTGATGTCGCCCGGGCCGATCAGCCTGATCCCGGCTTTGTCGAGGCCGCGTTCGACGAATTGTCTGGCAAAGGTGCCGGCCTGGACGGAAGGGACGAAAACAAAGATGGCCTGGGGTTTGGCGTCGCGCGCGTGCTGCAGGAACGGCGCAAAGTCAGGATTTTGCAGGGGCACCTTGAGGGATTCCGCGATCTCGCCGCCGGCCGCAACATAGCGGCCCTTGAAGGTTGCCTCGGCCTCATGACCCGGAGCAAAGTCGCTGGTCAGCGTTACGACTCTTTTGACGCCATTTTTGATCGCCCAGTCGGCGATGATCGCCGACGACTGCGCCAACGTGCAGCTTGTGCGCACGAAATAGGGCGATTTGCCGATCACCGCCGATGTGCTCGATAGCATGATCACGGTCGGCACTTTGGCCTCGGTGATGATCTGTGCGCCCGCGAACAGGTCGCCGGTCGTGCCCCCGGCAATGATGTCGACCTTGTCATTGACGATCGCCTCCTGGATGAGGCGCTTGCCGACATCGAAAGAGGAGGTGTCGTCCCTGAGCAGGAGTTCTATCCGCCTTCCGGCAACCGTATCGCCATGCCGGTCCATGTAGAGCCGGGCGCCGTCGGCTACCTGTTTGCCGGCTGACGCGAGCGTGCCGGTCAACGGCATGACCATTCCAACTCTGATGGCGCTCTGCGCCTTGGCGATACGAGGCGTTGCGCCCGTAGCTGCAATACCGAGCAAGACGACCCTTCTCGTCAACATGGTTGATCTCCATTGCATGGACGAAACCGGGAGGTGACTTCCGAGCCGCACCCCTTCGTTCGCGATTGAAGTGTGTCGCCGCTGGCCGTAATCTAAAAGCTCTATTTAGTTCCATCGCATAAGCCATTTGGCTAACCCCCAAGGAGGGTCCAATGGACTGGGCTGATCGCATTGGCCGTCGCATTAAGCTGCGCGACCTTCACATCCTGCTCGCCGTTGCCGAATGTGGCAGCATGGCGAAAGCCTCAGCCCGGCTTTCGGTTTCGCATCCCGTCGTTTCCAAGACCATCCTGGAGCTGGAACGGACCTTGGGAATTCGCCTGTTCGATCGTAGCTCACAGGGCGTTGAGGTCACCGCGCACGGCGCGGCGCTGCTCAATTGCGGCGTCACTGTATTCAACGAGATGCGCCATGGGTTGAAGCTGCTCGAAGCGCTGTCCGATCCGACGTCGGGAGAGCTGCGTATCGGCTGCACGGAAATCACCATGGCCGGCCTGTTGCCGGCGATCGTGGAGAAATTTTCGCAGCAGTTTCCGCGGATACGACTGCATGTGGTTCTGGTGCAGGCGCCACTCGATCAATTTCAGGAGCTGCGTGAGCGCAACGTCGATCTGGTGATCGGCAGAGTTCCGCGGCAGTTGGCGGCGGACGATCTCAGCTCGGAACTGCTGTTCGAAGAGCCGTTTCTCGCTGTCGCGGGAATGAACAGCAAGCTGGCCCGCCGTCGCAACCTGACCTTGGCGGCACTGATGGCCGAAGCTTGGGTCCTGCCGCCATATGACAGCTTGCCCGGCTCGCTCATTCTCGAGCTGTTCCGCGCCAACAGCTTGCAGCCGCCGCAACCGAGCATCACCACCTTTTCCGGGCAACTGACCGTCACTTTGATCGCGAGTGGACGGTTTGTCGGCGTGTTGCCAAGCTCGGTTGCGCAGTTCCACGCCAGACGGGCGGGACTGAAAACATTGCCGTTAAAGCTGCCGCCTGTGCGTTTCCCGGCAAGTATCGTGACACTCAAGAACCGGACGCTGAGCCCGGCGGCGAACCTGTTCGTCAAATGCGCACGTCAGGCGATCAACATTTTCGACTCGACCGCAAAGCCACACGCCAAATCCGCCTGAGAGACGCGATGGACACGTCGCCGCAACCGCGCCTCAGCTCTTCGACGGACAGGCGGCGAAGCGGACGGTGACCGGCAAGCCCACCGGCAGCGCCGGCGCGCCGCTGGCGAGAGTGAGCACGACAGCGACGACATTCTCAGCTTCATTCGCCGCGGAGCCGGCCGCCGCAGTGATCTTGCTGCGGGTGGTGATCACGGGGCTGATCGAGGAGACTTGCGCGTCCACGCTCGCGCTTGGCGCCGTCTCGGCCGCGATACTGGCGCGCTGTCCCACGCAGAGGCGCGCGTAATCGCGTAAACCCACTTCGGCACGCACGCGCTCCGGCCCTTCGGGCGCGATGTGCAGGAGCGGCTGCGGCACCGCGAGACTCAAGAACTGCCCGGCGCTGATGTCGACATCGAGCACGGTGCCGTTCGCCGGCGCCGCGATCGTGCATTGCGCGAGCCGCGCCTTGGTGGTGTCGAGGTCGGCGGCGGCGGCATCGCGCAGCCCCTTGGCGCTGCGGATATCTTCCTCGCGCGAGCCGGCACGCAGCAGATTGAGCCGGGAGCGCGCCTCTTCGAGCTGTGCCGCGGCGATGCGCGCATCGCGCTGGACTTCGAGCAGATGCGCGGTGGTGACGGTAACGCCTTCCTGCAAGGTCTCGGCGCGCTGCAGCGTTTTCTTCGCCTCGTCGGCGCGCGCCTGCGAATAGCCGACCACCGCTTCGCCGACCGCGATCTCGTCCGGACGCGGTCCATCGCGGAAGCGGTCGTACGTGGCCTGGGCGGCGGCAAGGTGGGCGGCGCGCGCCTGCACCTCGGCTTCGAGCGGGTGGCACTCGAGCTTGACCAGAACTTGGCCGGCGCGAACGCGCTCGCCTTCTTGCACCAAGACGCCGGCGACGATGCCGCCGGCTGCGGACCCGATCGACAGCGGCGGTCCCGCGCCCTCGATGCGGCCCGGCGCCGTGAAAGCGGCTTGCGCGAACGAAGGCGACGGCAGCGCCACGCTTCCCATCAGCACAGCTGCCGCAACCGCAATCGTAGGCCTGACCATCACCCTGCCCTCCTGAAATTGCGCGCAAGACCGCCGCGCAATCGCCAGCGCTACAGGGTGTCGTAGTACCGTTTGGAGATCAATGACGAAAGATGTGCGCCGGAATGCCTTGATGGCGCTCGTCCCCTCGACATGGATGAGGACGGGCTCGGTCGAGCCCGCCCCCACCTGGCCGGCTGGCGCGTGCCGGGAGACGAACAGCACGCGGCGCGAAACCGGCGCTACCGTGCGAAGCGCAGCGTCAGGCGGCGCGGAGCGGCACCGCGACGAAGCGGGTCGCGCCGTCGGCCTGCACGCGCATCAGCACGCCGTGCTTGCCCTGGGCCTGGGCGTCCTGCAGCGCCTTGGCGACGTCGCCGGAATTGCCCACCGCCTTGCCGCCGACGTCGAGGATGACGGTGCCGACCTTGAAGCCGGCTTCGGCGGCGGGGCCGTTCGGATCGACCGCGGTGACGACCACGCCCTTGCCGCCGGCGCCGTCGACCGACGCAGCCGGCGCCACGCTCAGGCCGAGATGCGGCACGCCGTGCTGCGGCGCCTGCATCTCATGCCCGGCATTGGCTTGCTGCTCGTTCGGCATCTGGCCGAGCGTCACCGTGACGGTCTGCGACTGGCCGTTGCGCAGGATGTCGAGCTTCGCCGTGCTGTCAGGCTTGATCGTCGCGACGGTGCGCGCGAGATCGCGGGCGTTTTTCACCGCGGTGCCGTTCACGCCAGTGATCACGTCACCGGCTTGCACGCCGGCCTTGGCGGCCGGGCTGCCATCCTGCGCGCTGTCGACGAGAGCGCCCTCGGCCTTCTTCATCCCGAGGCTGTCGGCGATCTCGCTGGTGACCGGCTGAATCTGCACGCCGAGCCAGCCGCGGGTCACCGCGCCGTGATCCTTGAGCTGCGCGATGACGCGCTGGGCGGTCGTGGCCGGGATGTCGAAGCCGATGCCGACCGAGCCGCCGGACGGCGAGTAGATCGCCGTGTTGACACCGATCACGTTGCCGTTGACGTCGAACGCCGGGCCGCCCGAGTTGCCTTTGTTGATCGGCGCGTCGATCTGAATGTAGTCGTCGTACGGACCGGAGCCGATGTTGCGGCCCTGGGCCGAGACGATGCCGGCGGTGACGGTGCCGCCGAGGCCGAACGGATTGCCGACCGCGATCACCCAGTCGCCGACCCGGGGCTCCTGCTGGGCGAATTGCACGTGCGGGAAGTCGGTCTTGCCGTCGACCTTGATCAAGGCGAGATCGGTCTTCGGATCGGTGCCGATCACTTTGGCGGTGTAGATCGAGCCGTCGTCGGTCGTCACCTGCACCGACTTGGCGTGGTCGACCACGTGGTTGTTGGTCACCGCATAGCCGTCCGCCGAGATGAAGAAGCCGGAGCCCTCGCCGACGATGGTCCGGTGCTGTTGCGGCATCTCGCCTCGGAAACCGAACGGGCCGTGGCGCTGCGGCATCTGGTCGTTATCGCCGAACTGGTCGTCGTCCTGCGGCTCGCCGTTGAAGCCGAACTGGTCGCCGAACTGCTGGAAGAATTTCTGCATCGGCGAACCCGGCGCGGCCGGAATGTCCTGGCTGTTGTGGCGCAGGCCCGAGTTTTGCGCGACGCCGTCGATCTTGACGCGCACCGAAATCACCGCGGGCTTCACCTTGGCGACGATGTCGGAAAAGCTTGCCGGATGCGGCAGCGCCGTCGTTTCGGCAGCCTGCGCCGCGGACGGGCCGAAGCCGGCGTGCGACGGCTGATAAAGGTTGGGGCCTGCGACCGCCGCGGCAATGCCCAGAGCGGCGACCGAGGCGAGCAGCGCGACGCGGCGGCTGGCGAGCTTCCTTGTTGGACGGGGTTCGAGCGAATTGTTCAGCATCGTGACAGTCTCCATTGCATGAATGCGGCGCACGGCCGATTGCGACTGTCGCTAAGATGGGCAAGTCGAATTACACAGACGTGTAGAGCGGATTAATTCTTGGCAAGGATTAACTTCCGGCAATGTTGCAACGGAGCGATCGAAGCAGCGTTTGGCGGCATCCGCTTATACAAAGAGGCCGAGCTTGGCTCGGCCTCTTGTCGTTTGCAGCAGACTAAAATTGTCTGCGTTCGCCTCGGGCTCTCAACGGCCGTTATTTGGATGCGACGTTGCCGTTGCCGTTCTTGTGCTGATAGACCGCGATGCAGCCCTGATCGGTGCCGCAGATGCCGGAGCCCACGGCCGTGGTGTCGCCGCCGCTGCCGACTGCCGCGACCGTTCCCACTTGCGGAACGAAGATCAGATTGCGCTGCGGATCGGCGGCGACCGAATGCGAACCCGACGATTGCGGGACCGTTTCGATCAGGGTGTTCGTCACGGCGTCGACGACGCCGAGCACCGCCCCGCCGGGCTGCCGGTTCGAGCCGGTATAGTAACGTTGATCGCCACTGTTGAACCAGACCTCATCGGACCCGACGATATGGGCGACCTGGACCTGCTGGTGGGTCACCGCGTTGAAGACCAGCGTCGAGTTGTCGGTCGGGTTGTTCGCGGTCGTGCAGCCAAACATGATATTTTCGTTCGGCCCGACCGTCGCTCCGTTCGGCCCGCAGGCGCTGAACGGGAAGACGCCGGTGTTGGTCGACGCGCTGTAGGCGCCCTGGACGACGTCGCCCGGCCCGGTAATCGTGGCCGGATTGGTAATAAGAACGCCACCGTGGCAGGTGATCGGTCCGGCGTTCGCATCGGAATTGCAGCCCGGCGGGTTGTTGGCGATGATCGGGATCGACGTATAGAAGCGTTGCGTCCCCGGATCCCACGCGGGCTGCTCGAGCGAAAGCCCGTTACCGGCGGGCAGTATCGTCGGATCGACGGTGATTTTGGCGATCTTAGAGACATTGCTGGTGTCATTATCGCCGTTGGCCACGAACAAAGTCGCAAACGGCGGGTCCTCGGCATTGTTGGCGGCAATCAGTCTCTTACCGTCCGTTGTCAGCGCCATTTCGTCGAGGCGCGTCCCTCCGCCCGTGCTGACCGCCTGCTTAAAGGCGAATTCCGGGGGCGCGTCGAGGTCGTAGACCCTCAACGTACTGTTGCCATCGCCGCCGTAGAGCCAGCGGCCATGGCTTGCAACGCCGTCGGGTCCCGAGTGGTTGTTATCGACGCCGCCGCTACCATTGAGGACGATGCCGACGAAGCCGCCGATGGTGCGCTTGAATTTGAGATTATGGGTGTCAATGACATCGATGCCCGAGTTCGAGCGGTCGCCCAGATAGTATTCGCCCCGTTTCTGATCGACGAAGCTGATGTCGAACGAGCGCAGCCCGTGGCCCGGAATGACGACAGCCGTCATGCATTGGGTCTGAGTCGCGAGCGGCGGATTGAAGGTGCATGGCTCGGTCGCCATGGCCCCGGTTGGCGCCAGACAATAGCCAAGCGCGAGGCAGGCAAGCGAACTTAAGCTTCGTACGGTTCTTTGACGAACGACTGACATAGCGCAGACCTCCCTTTTTGCTGAGCTCCACTCGGCTGCTTCCAAGTTGGAGCCAGACTCACATCGCCGCCTGAAGGTCCCGACGGAATCACTCTCCGTCGCCCCCTACCGCGGAACGCCAGGCGGCCAAATTGTCAGCGTCCGCGAACTGCACAGCAGTTCACGGCCTGACCTTCCCCATGTTGCGGGCAAACCGGCGAGCCCGGTTCAGCAAACAAGCGCAAAACCGGAGTCGTCTACCCGACACCTCGGAGTCACTCTGCACCGTGGAGCGTGTGTCGTTATGTCGCCGACCGCAAGCACGTTCTTTATGCGTACCTCGCGAAAATTTTTTCCTCTCTCGCAGTTCCGAGTATCGAAATTTTTTTTGTGCAAGGCGGGGAGAAGAATCGCACTGCCATTAACTGAGTGCATGTCTGACCTGCGCATTCATTCGGGCTCGGCGCCAAAAAGCGATTTGGGTCATTTATGCTGACATTTTTCACGCGCCGAAAATCGCTATTGACGGGAGCGCGGAGGGACTTCGCCGGTACTGCAGCCGTTGTGTCACTTCATCGGTGCGCTGTCGGGCAGGAAGCGCTGGCCGAACACCGGCTCCTTGTACGGCGTCGGCGGCAATTGCCAGGCACCGGTCGAGGGCGGCCGCACCTCGGCGTCGACATGCACGTCGAGCAGATACGGCCGCTCAGCCTTGACGGCGTGCTCGAGCGCGCCGCGGAAATCCTGCGAGCGGGTCACGGTCAGCGCCTCGACGCCCGAGGCCTTGGCCCAGCCGGCGAAATCGGGATTGTACGGCTTCTTGTTGGCGCCCTGATGAAACATGGTGCCGTGCTCGCGGCCGCCGAACAGGCCGAGCTGAATGTCGCGGATCGAGACCCAGCCGAAATTATTCCAGATCACCCAGACCACCGGGATGTCGTACTCGACCGCGGTGCACAGCACGTGCGGCACCATGGAGAAGCAGCCGTCGCCGGTGACCGCGACCACCGGCCGGTCCGGCGCGGCGAGCTTGGCGCCGAGCGCGCCGGCGGCGCCAAAACCCATGCCCGAAAAGCCCCACGAATTGAGCATGCATTGCGGCTGGCGCGCCTGCCAGAACTGCATGTACCAATTGTGGCTGACGCCGACGTCGCAGCACAGAATCGCGTCGTCCGGCAGCACCGCGCGGCAATCGGCGACGACGCGCTCGGGCCGCAGCGGCGAGGTGTGCGCCTCGAAATTCGGCGCGACGAACTTGTCCCACTCGGCGCGCCACGTTGCGATGCCGGCCAGCCATTCCTGCGTCGCCGATTCGATCTTGCGATGTTCGAGCTCTGCTAAAAGCTGCTGCAAGAATGTGCGCGCATCGGCGAAGATGCCGAGGTCCGGCGGATAATTGCGCCCAATTTCGTCGGGATCGACGTCGACGTGAATGAGCTTGGTGTGCGGGAAATTCCAGGAAAAGCCCGGCAGCCACGATGACGCCGAGCGGTCGTCGAAGCGCGCGCCCAGTGCGATCACCAGATCGGCGCGGCGGCCGGCTTCGTTGGCCGGAAAAGCGCCGTTCCTGCCGATGAAGCCGAGCGACAGTGGATCGCTCATATCGAAAGCGCCCATGCCGTTGGGCGAGGAGATCACCGGGATGCCGAGCCGATGGGCAAATTCGGTCAGCTCGCGGCCCGCTTCCGACAGCGTCACGCCATGGCCGATGAACAGCACCGGGTGTCGCGCCGCCACGATCATGTCGAGCGCGCGCCCGATCTGCTCGGGCGACGCGCCGCTCCTGTGCGCGTTGAGCGGCGGCGCCGGCGGCGGCAATTCGACGTCGTCCTCTTCCTGAAACACGTTGAACGGCACGTCGACGTTCACCGGTCCCGGCCGGCCGGACAGCATCGCGGTCGTGGCTTGGCGCAGCGCCAGCGGCAGCATGTCGACGCGGGTCGGCTGAAAGCTGCGCTTGACCACCGGCCGCACGATGTTGACGAAGTCGGCCTGGAAGTGGCGGTTGATCTCCTGGAACGGGCTGCGGTTGAACTGCTGGGTCGGCACGTTCGCGGTGATCGCCAGCAGCGCCGAGGAATCGGTGAGCGCGCAGGCGAGCGGCATCACGATGTTGCAGGAGCCCGGCCCGCACGAGGTCAAGGTCGCCACCGGCTTGTGGCGGACGCGGAAGTAGGCGTCGGCCATGTGGGCTGCCACCTGCTCGTGCCGCGGCGAGATCAGCTTGATGCGGTCGCGCGCCGCGTAGAGCGGATCGAGCATGCCGACATTGCCGTGCCCGCAAATGCCGAACACATACGGAATGTCGTTCTTGATCAGGTACTCGACGATCAGCTCGGCACCCTTCATGCGCGGCATAGTCAGCTCCTCATGAATTCATTTGACGTCCGCTCGTCCCCGCGAAAGCGGGGATCCAGTTGTCGGATTCCCGCTTTCGCGGGAATGAGCGGATAACTGTCGTTGCTCGTCGGTCTTTTGGCGCGCCAGCGGCCGCAGCAGTTGCGGCGACATGTAGAGCGGAAACTGCGCCAGCGCGAAATAGAGCCAGGTGGTGCCCGGCAGCGCGCCCTCGGTCGCCGCCAGCATCAGCCCCATGTTGCGCTGCGCGACCAGAAGCCCGAGCGCCAGCGCGTCGCGGCCCGCGATTTTACGCAACACCAAAAAGCTGAGCGCGAAGACGGCGAAGAAGATCGCGAAGCTCAGCAGCAGAATGCCGGTCGTCTGCCAGGGCGCATGCCAGAAGCTGCCGGCGACGTTGCCCATCACCGCGTCGACAAAGACCAGCATGAGCAGAATGTTGAGGCCGTCGATCGGCTCCTTGTGGCGCTCGATCGCGGCGGCGCCGACGATACGGCGGACCAGCGCCGCGGCCAGCACCGAGCCGCCGAGGATCGCAAACAGCTTTACGCCAAGCGCGAGCGGCGACAGCGTCAGTACGGAGCGCAAGAACGCATAGGCGAACAGCGGCGCGGTCAGCGGCACCAGCGCGGTCGATGTGACCAGCGTGATGAGGACGAGCGTGGCGTCGAGGCCCATCAGCGCGGCGAAAGCCGGCCCCGCCATGATCGGCGAGGCAATGCCCTGGAGCATGACGCCGAGAAACAGCTCCGGCGCCTGCCGATCGAAGCCGGCAGCAAGGCAAACGAGGCCGACCAATAGCGGCACCGCGAGCGTGGTCCACGCCGTCGCCGCCAGGACGACGCCCGGCCGCCGCATATGGCCGAGCGCCGCCGCCATGTCGACGCGCATGAAGGCGACGACGAGCAAGAGAAAGATCGCTTCGGTGACGTAGGGCTGCAGCAACCTGCCGAGCGGCGGCACCGCAATGCCGATGAACACCAGAGCCGCCACCGCGCGGGTACCCTGCCGGCCGAGCCAGGCCAGCGCGCGGACCGGGATCTGCAGCGTGTCGTGCCAAGCCGAAGTCATTGGAGCGTTATGCGGCATCGCTGGCCCGGGTGCAAAGCTGGCGTCTCTTCCCGGGTGCGGGAAGGGGCGGACATAGGTTCGCGTTCTCGCGATGCGGGGCATCCGAGGTTTTGGGTACGGCACGGGGCAAGACGCCGGGCGTTTTTGATCGCGTCACGCCGAAGTTTTTAAGACCGGGCGGTAGGACCGGCTTCGGTCGATCAAGCTGGGCGCACGACCGGATTGCGTAGCGCAATCCGGGAAAGCGAATTGCGAATGGCGAACAGCGAATGGAAGTTTTTGGTCTCGTACTCTTTGCTTCTATTCGCTACTCGCCATTCGCCATTCGCCAAAAAAACAAGGCAGGCGGAACGCCGGCAGACGCCACCCCACCAATCCGCACCGTTCGCGGTGCGGCGCGCGCCCTGCGGGGCGCGCTGCGCCTACCGGCGTTCCACCGCGGTTCTTGTGGCAGCGAACCAACGCCGCCACTCAGCTCCAGACGCGCTTCCTGGGACGCGGCTTCGGCGGCCGTTACTCCGCCTCCGCCTGTCCCAGTCCAGCGATCCAATCGCAGGCCGGTCATAATGCCGGCCGGGCGTTTTCCCGAAGCCGCCCGGGAGCGGAGGTGACGAGCCCCTGCCCGCAGGCACCGCTCTCGCTCCACCAGCCGGAGTGACCGGCCGGCGTCCTTGCACAGAGCGAGACGGCGCCGCCTTCTAGTGGGCGCGGCGGGGGAGTCAAGCCGAATCATTGTTGGGAGGTGAACGCGCTGACTCTGCGGCGTTTTTTTCAGACCAAAGTGACGATCGTGCGCGCTTCGAACGCAGAGAATCGGCGCGAATCCGCGAAATCAACGAATCATGACGAGCGAGCCAGCCGGATCGCGCCACGCGTGGTCTGGTTTCAGCAACACTTGAGCCGGCACGATATTCGCGGAGCAACAGCTCATGTCTGCTTCGGGCCAATCACGTCTTTGACGCAACGCACAAAAAACGTCTCTATCCAATCACGTCGACGCGCGGGACAGAGCGCTGTCTCATATTTCGTGGGCGCCTGTTGCGTAAGATCACACGTGCACACCGCTGGCGCCACTAAACCCGATGACGTGATTGTTGACCAGCGACGCGACATCCGTGGTCACGCCATCGAGCGTGATCGCGGACACGTCGGCGCCATTGTTGAGGACATCGTGGATGTGAATGGTGGTGTTACCGTTCTCGGTCGTGCTGCTCAGACAATTGCCCCAATAATTGGCCGCGGTGGGGTCCGCGCTCAGACCGTCGAAAAGGAGGACGTCGTTACCAGCGGCGCCATTTGTCGTGGTCAACACCGAATTGGCGAAATTGGTGATCGTGTCGAAACCAGATGCCGAGACGTCTGTCAGGGATGTCGTGTAGTCGTGGAAGTAGCCATCGATTAGCTGGATCGTGCCGACCGTGTTTGCGCTGTGCTTGCCACCGGGGTTGCGATTGGTGAAGGAGCTAAAATCGTCGCCCCCGGTATTGTCCGGCTGGTCGTTCGCCCAGCTGGTCAGTTCGCTGTTCCAATTGTTCCACGCGGTGATTGAAGCGATAGGCGCTGGTCGAAAATAGGTCGCATCGTCGATCGTCACAGAGGTCACGTCCGCGAGGCTGATAAAATCGTGGTGCTGCATTGTTTCTTGATGGACGCTGAAGTCGAACATGAAGGTGTCGTCAGCCGCACCTCCGGTCATGATGTCGTTGCCGCCTTCGCCGTTGATCACGTTATTGGCGGATGCGCTGCCGATCAGGGTGTCATCGTGGGCGGTGCCTGCGATGTCGAGTTCGCCAAGCCCGGCGTGGCTCGTTAGCGTCACACCATCGGCGCTCGTGACGGTCAGCAATCCCCCCATGTGAGCGAGGCTGCCGAGCGTAAGGGTGGTGGTCAGATTGTCGCCGATCAGTTTGACCGCGCCGCCACCCGGTCCGAGCGCGCTGGCGTCGAGTGTGGCGTCGGCGCCGCTGTTGACCGTCACGTCGCCCGTGGTCGTGTCGAGGCTGCCGAGGTCGAGGCTGGTCACCGAGGTATCGCCGGTGACATCGACAGAGCCGTTCACAGTGCTGAGGCTTCCCAGATCGATTGCCGTAGCCGCGGTGTCGCCGGTGACATCGACAGAGCCGTTCACAGTGCTGAGGCTTCCCAGATCGATTGTCTTGGCTGAAGTATCCCCGCTAACATCGAGGGAACCATCGACACTGGTGAGGCTCGGCAGATCGACCGTGAGCAGGTGAGTGTTGTCGGTAATGCTTACATCGCCACCAGCTGTCACCAGCTTACTAAAATCCAGGGTTATTATGCCGTCATTTGAAATGGCGATAGCGCCGGCTTGAAGTAGCGCGCTCAAATCGATGGTCATGAGGCTGGTCTGACCTGAGATCGTTACGTCGCCGCCTGCACCGATCATGTTGTCCAGGTTGACACTGGTCAAAGACGTGTCACCCGAGATCGTTACGTCGCCGCCTACACTAGACAAACTCGGGAGACTGATTGTCAGCAGCGCGCCGTTTTCGGTCAGCGTTAAATTGCCTCCGATACTGAGAAGATTGCTTAGATCGATGCTAACCAGCTGGTCGTTATTACTAATCGTGACGTCACCGCCAACATTGAAAATGGGACTGAGATCGAGATCGATTTGGCTGGTGCCAATGAGGCTGACATCAGCGAGCGTGGCGACAACTTCCCTGCCGATTGGGAACGGCTGCGTCACCGTTGCGTCAAGCTTGTTGAAAAAGGCATCCTGGAGCTGGATGTCCCCCTGGACAAAATCATGGAACGCCAGATCGATACCGAACGCCACCTGTGAGGTGCCGTCAGTAAAAAAGGCGTGGGGACCGTCGCTCGTAACAGGATCAAAGACGTAAGACAGCGCGTCCCCGGACGCACTGAACACATTTCCTGCAAAAGCTAGAACAGATTGATCTCCAGACGCTGAACCGGCAAAACCGACTGCAGGTGCTGAGTAGGTGAAAGACCAGGAACTGAAGTCGCTCTGCTGAAGGACGCCGCTGTCGCTATCCGTTACAATCGTTCCGGTGACAGTCGCCGTCACATTGGGTGTAGAAACCAAGCTAGTGTCCAAGAACGTTCCAGTAAGCTGGAAAGAAATGTTCCAGGTAAAGTCCGTCATTGGAGAGCCTCCGCTCTGCAGTCGAGACGTTGCTGCGTCCTCGCAGTGTGTGGTGCTTTTGGTTTTCTGAGACCTCCCAAAATTTCACGCTCGGCTATCGAAAAATTTGATAACCTAGGCCGGAAAAGGAGCGAGCCATGCACGTTTCCGGTCTTTCGCTCGATCAGATGCGCGCGGCGTTAACCGTGGCAGAGACAGGGGGATTCTCGGCGGCTGCTCGCAGGCTTAGGCGCAAGCAGTCGGCGGTGAGCTATGCGGTCGCCAGCCTGGAGCGCCAACTCGGCGTCCGGCTGTTCGAACGAGCCGATGGCCAGTCTCCAACAGTGACCGATGCCGGGCGCCTGCTCTTTCGCGAGATGGAAGCCGTGGTTCGACGCTCGGACGAGATCAAGAACCAGGCGAAGGCTGCGGCGATGGGATTGGAAAACGAACTCCCGATTGTGGTCGACTCGCTCTATTCAGTTCGCGAGTTTACTGCTCTGCTCAGTGAACTCGCCAAGCGATTTCCGACCGTTGCGCTCCGGCTAGACATCGAGTCGATGGGCGCGGTGCAGCAATCCGTGCTCGACGGTAAATACGCGCTTGGAATTGGAGGCAGCTATCCGTTTTTGCCCGGGGATTTGATAGGCGATGCAATTGGCGAAGTCAGACGCATCCCTGTCGCCTCGCCGCGCCATCCGCTCGCGGAGCGCGCGGACGGTGGAAAGCCGCTGCCAAGCCGCCTTCTACTCGATCATATTCAGATCGCTGTCAGTGATCGCAGCGAGCTGACACACGGTCGCGACTTCGCCGTTTACACTGGCCGAACCTGGCGGGTAGCCGATCTGTCGACCAAGCACGAGTTGCTGCGCGCGGCCATCGGATGGGGCTACATGCCGGAGCATCTCGTAGCCCAGGATTTGGCCTCTGGAACACTACGACCGTTGCATGTCGATGGCTTACGCGAGCAAAATCGGGTGGCGATGCTGGTCATGCGCCGGCGCGACCGCGTGCTTGGCCCTGGCGCGCGGTGGGTCTTATCGCACCTGATGCAAACGGGACGTGGTGAGCAAGCGCCCTGATCGAGGTTGGAGTTTCAGTTGCGCCGTAAGCGGCCGAGATGTCGGCTAAGTGCCCCATGAGCGATCATAACACTGTGCTCCGCTCTTAGCCGAATGCGGATTAACGACTCGATGCCTTGCGGCCAAAGCCTGCGTAGCGCGCACGCACCACCGCCTGTGCGCGACTGCTGACGCCAAGCTTGGAGAAGATCGTCGACACTTGGTTACGCACGGTTTTCTCACTGTTTCCGAGGCTGTCAGCGATGGTGGCGTTGTCGAGACCTTCGGCGAGCAGGTTCAGCACCTCGCTCTCGCGGGCAGTCAATGACTCGAGGAAAGCGCCGCCCGCCATGCCGCTCAACGGTAAGCGCGGAAGGAAATCATCGAGCGCGCCCACAAATCGCTGCCAGGCAGGCTCGTCTTCCACCAAGACATGATTGCGGCTCTCCAGCGGTATGAACCGCGCTCCCGGAATGAGTGCGGCGGCGGCGCGGCCTTCGTCGAAGGCGATGATCTGGTCGCCGCGCGAATGCAGTAGGAGCGTCGGACAAGCGATACGCGCGAGATCGGCGCGCTGGTCGGACCATGCGATCGCATGGATGAGGGCAACCGCGTTGTCCGGACTAGTGATCCGCCGCAACAGATCGTTGTGGGCGAGCTTGTGCGCGGCACTCGCCTCGGGCATATGCAGCGCCGGCGAAAAATCGCTGTAGGCCGGATGCTGGTTGGGCCACGCCAAAGCAATCATCTTGATGCGGGCCTCGACCTCGTCGATCTCTGGCCGTGTGGGACTGCAGGCCAGCCGCCCACGGCTCTGACAGGCTTGCAGAACCAGGTGTGAAACGCGCTCGGGATGCCGAGCGGCAAACGTCGCCGCCGTGTGCGCTCCGTTCGACATGCCGAACAAGATGAAACGCTCGAGTCCGGAGGCCTCGGCGACCGCCTCCATGTCTTCGATGTACGATTTGAATGAGAATGTAACGCCATCGCGGTCGGACAGCCCGCAACCGCGCCAATCATAACGAACCACGGTGAAACGCGCCGACAGCAGATCGAGCCAGGGACGCCAGATCGTGCTTTCCCAGTCCAGGTCTAGATGGTGGATCCAGTGTTGCGCCCACAGCAAAGGCGGGCCTTTTCCGCAAGACACGTATGCGATGCGGATGCCATCGCGGCTCCGGCAAAATCGGATTTCCTGCGGGGGATGCGGCAGCATGAGGCCAGGACCGAACGCGTCGTAGGTTCGATCCTAGCCCGCACCACTGTCGAACGCGACCCCTCCCGGGTCATTCGCCATTGCCGGGGTTCAAAGACCGATTAATCGATCCTGATCCCGGCAACGGTAACAACGTCCTTCCATCGCGCACGTTCTCGCTCGAGCAGGTCCGCCGTCTCGCTTGCGGAGCTGCCGACCGGCATAGCTTGGAACTTGGCGAGCCGGCCGGCCACATCCGGCATTTTCAGGATCTCCGCGACGGCCTGCGAGAGCTTGTCGGCGATTGGCGCTGGCGTCCCGGGTGGCGCGACCATGGCGAACCATTCGGTGTGGACCAGGCCCGGAATGGTTTCGGCAAGAGTTGGCACCTGTGGCAGCGCCGGCGCACGCTGCTCGCCAGTCACCGCGAGCGGCTTGAGCGTCCCCTCGGCGATGTGCGGCAGCGAATTTCCGACAGCATCAAACACCAAGTCGATATGGCCGCCGATCAGATCCTTTATCGCTGGGCCGAGCCCCTGATACGGCGCGTGCACCATGCTGATACCCGCGCGCCGCAGAAAAATTTCGGTCGCGAGCTGGGGGGTACTCGCGAGACCGGGCGATCCGTAGGTGAGCTTGCCCGGATTGGCCTTGGCGTAGGCGATGAGTTCCGCAAGAGTCGAAACCGGAAGCTTCGGGTTGACCACGACGACCAACTGAAATTTGATCAGCGTCGACACCGGGGTCAGCTGGGCCGGGTCGAAGCTCAGCTTGGGAAACACGTACTGGTTTACAGTGAGGGGAGCCGGCGGGGCGACAAGCAGCGTGTATCCGTCCGGCGCGGCTTTCGCTACCGCCTCGGTCGCGAGATTCTGGCCGCCGCCCGGCCTGTTTTCAACGATGACCGGCTGACCCCATCGTGGGCTGAGCTTATCCGCGATCATCCGCGGCACGGCATCGAGCAGCGGGCCCGGCGGAATTGGCACGACGATCTTGATGGTGCGGTTGGGATAATCGGATTGGGCAATCGCGCGACAAGGCATGGCCGCGAGCGATCCAACAACGACCAGACCCGTCAGCATCCACGCTGCTCGTCCGCGACGGTTCGCAGCGGGCCATCGTGGCGCCACCAAGCGGGCGCGGAATCGTGCCGCCGCCTGCGGAAAAAACGCAAAAGCGCAAGTAGCTCTATCCATGGTTCGCCTCCGGTCGGATTCACATTGCGTTCAGCGCGACGATGGAGGCGCCGCGAAAATCTGTCATGATGCGCATGTCCCGCCAAGTTGGCGTGGCTCACATCGAAAAAGACGATTCCATGTCTGCGAATGGGACTGGCGTCCCAGAGCCCTAGCAGCGTAGATGGGGTAACGGGCGGCGGCTGCGCTAGCGGCCGGGGCGGTCGTCCCTCAAACTGATGGTGTCAATCAACGGAGTCGGGCGAGCCCGCTCCAAGCATCATCGAGGGACGACCA
>Ga0070741_10006897_pt1 | contig 23994 bp, 18 predicted proteins | sample Coa_R1_4_FD_66440 | JGI IMG/M metagenome (GOLD analysis project Ga0070741, IMG submission 66440) | Surface soil microbial communities from Centralia Pennsylvania, which are recovering from an underground coalmine fire - Coalmine... | ecosystem: Environmental > Terrestrial > Soil > Unclassified ...
GGACAGGGCCGGGATCGCGCCGTCGATGAAGTCGACGACCTTGACGACGGCGAGGGCCAGCAGCGCCACGATGGCGAACTGGTACATGCAGAACACCTCCTGGTGTTGGGATCTCGGTGATTCTCCGGATCCCGGTGAGGGCCTCCTTTGGCCTTCACACAATCAGACCGGGCGCGGTGTCCAGAGGTAACGGAGCGCACTGTTACATTTGCGCAACGATTGGTGGATCGCCTTGCAAACGGGCGGTGCGACTACTCGCCGGCCGGCGTTTCCTCGATGCGGGTGCGGAGCTCGTCGAGCAGGGCGCCGACGACGCCCAGGTGCTCCTCGATGCGGGCGATGTAGGCCTCGGGCGAGCTGTCGGGCACCTCGTCGTCGACCTCGATCTCGTTGATGACGGCCTCGGCGAATTCCGCCTGGGCGTCGGGGACGAGGATCGTGCCGAGGGCCGAGCCGCCCGGACCGCTCCACTCGACCATCACCGACAGTCCGGCGGTCTCCAGACGGCGGCGGAGGATCTGGGCGTGGAGGCGGGGGTACTCGCCGAGCTCGACGAGGTCGGTGGCGTCGGCTCCTTCGTCGTCGCCGCCGCCCGGGCCGCCATCGCCGGGAGGGGGCTCGACGACGAGCTCGACGCGGCACTCGCTGCAGTACCGCGACCCGATCGTGTACTCGGCGCCGCAGGCCGGGCACCAGACGGCCGGTGCTTGGGACATGCCGTTCACCTCCTGCCCGGTACGCTAGGCGCTGTCATGGCTCCGTCGGGATCAGCGCAGGGGGATTCTTCGCGCTCCGGCGAGCGGTACTGGATCGAGACGCTCGGCTGCCCGAAGAACGCCGTCGACTCCGACAAGGTGGCGGCCTCGCTTCTCTCGGACGGGCTGCGCCCGGCCCGTTCCGCCGCCGAGGCCGACCTCGTCGTGGTCAACACCTGTGCCTTCGTCGAGGCCGCCCGGCAGGAGTCGATCGACACCGTGCTGGCCCTCTCCGATGCCCGCAAGGGCGGTGCCCGGCTCGTCGTGACGGGCTGCCTGGCCGAGCGCTACGGCGACGAGCTGGCGGCGGCCCTGCCGGAAGCCGACGCCGTCGTCGGGTTCGCCTCGGAAGGGTCGATCGCCGAGGTGGTGCTGCGCCGGCCGCCGAAGGGCGGCCCGCGGGATCTCCTCGAGCTGCCCCGGCCGGCGCCGGCGGCGCCGTGGGCCTACGTCAAGGTGGCCGAGGGCTGCGACCGCACCTGCGCCTTCTGCGCCATCCCGTCGTTCCGGGGCAAGCAGCGGTCCCGTGCACCGGAGTCGATCGTGGCCGAGGCCCGCTCGCTGGTGGAGGGCGGGGCGCGGGAGATCGTCCTCGTGGCCCAGGACCTCGCCTCCTACGGGCGCGACGCCGGGGCGCCCGGAGCGCTGGCGCCGTTGCTCCGGTCGCTCGACGGCCTGTCCTCGGAGGGCCTGGCCCGGCTGCGGCTGCTGTACCTCTATCCGTCGCAGGTCCGTGAGCCCCTGGTGGGCACCATGCTCGACCTGGCGACGCCGGTGCCGTACTTCGACCTGTCGCTCCAGCACGCCTCGGAAACGCTGCTGCGGAGCATGCGGCGGTGGGGGAGCGGGGAGCGGTTCCTGGAGATGATCGACGGGATCCGGGAGCGGGAGCCGGCGGCCGCCTTCCGGTCGTCGTTCATCGTCGGCTTCCCCGGCGAGACCGAGGCCGACCACGAGGAGCTGCTGGCCTTCCTCGACGCCGCCGGCCTCGACTGGGCCGGGCTGTTCCCGTTCTCCGCCGAGGAGGGGACGTCGGCGGCGGCGATGGGCGGCGCCGTCGACGACGCCGTCGTGAAGGAGCGGCTCGACGAGCTGTCCCTGGTGCAGGACCGCATCACCCAGGCGGGCCGTGACGCGCTGGTGGGGAGCACGGTCGAAGTACTGGTGGACGGTTACGAGGACGGCGTGGCCATCGGGCGGACGCACCGGGAGGCGCCGGAAATCGACGGCGTGGTCCGGCTCGAGGGCGCGGGGCGCCCGGCGCCCGGTTCGATCGTGACGGCCGAGGTGGTGTCGGCGGTCGGGCCCGATCTGGTGGCGTTGGCGGGCTGACATGGGCGCCCAGCCGGTCACCCGCCTCTCCCGCCGCTTCGGGCCCAGCGCGCTGCGGACGCCGGCCAACCTCGTCACCGCGCTGCGCTTCGCCCTCACGGTCCCGCTGCTGCGGATCATCGTGGAGGACGGGGTGTCGTGGCGGGCGGCCATGGGCTGGATCGTGCTCGCCTGCACCGACGGCCTCGACGGGTGGCTGGCCCGGCGCGACGGCACGACCCGCTCCGGGGCCTTCCTCGACCCGCTGGCCGACAAGTTCCTGGCCATCGGCGGGCTCTGCGCCCTCGCCACCCAGGGCATCTTCCCCTGGCTGGCCGTCGGCCTGATCACCGCCCGGGAGGTCGGCGTGTCGGCCTATCGGACGGCCGCCGGACGGCGGGGGGTCTCGCTGCCCGCCCGGCAGCTGGGGAAGATGAAGACTGTCTTCCAGCTGACGGCGGTGGGAGTGGCGCTGTGCCCGTCCACCGCCGAGCCGGCCGGTCTGGCGCTGTCGATCCTTTGGGTGGCGGTGGGCCTCACCGTGGTGTCGGGGCTCGACATCGTCCTCGCCGCCCAGCGGGGCGGCCGGCCGGCCACGACGAGGCCCGGGCCGTGAGGTGCGACGTCCTGGCGGTGGGCACGGAGCTGCTCCTCGGCCAGATCGTCGACACCAACAGCGCCTGGATCGGCGAGCAGCTGGCCATGGCGGGGATCGACAGCTACCTCCACGTCCAGGTCGGTGACAACCAGGCCCGAATGGTCGCCCAGCTCCGGGCGCTGCTGGCCGACGCCGACGCGGTCATCGTCTGCGGCGGGCTCGGCCCCACGCAGGACGACATCACCCGGGAGGCCATCGCCGAGGTCATGGGGGCGCCGCTCGAGCGGCGCGACGACCTGGCCGACGCCATCCGGGAGATGTTCGCCTCCCGGGGCCGGTCGATGCCCGCCAGCAACCTGCGCCAGGCCGACGTCCCCAAGGGCGGCGAGCCGATACCGAACCCCAACGGCACCGCCCCCGGGCTGCTGTGCCCGGTGAACGGGAAGACCGTCTACGCCGTGCCCGGCGTCCCCCACGAGATGCGGCACATGGTCGCCTCGGCGGTGATCCCGCACCTGCTGGAGCGCTCGGGCGAGCGGGGCACGATCCTCTCCCGGAGCCTCAAGACCTGGGGGACGTCGGAGTCGGGGCTCTCGGAGATGATCTCCGGGCGGGTCGACACCCAGACCAACCCGACGATCGCCTTCCTGGCCCGGGGGATCGAGGGCCTCATCGTCCGCATCTCGGCCAAGGCGGGCACCCGGGAGGACGCCGAGGCGCTGATCGACGCCGAGGAGGCCCTGCTGCGGGAGATCCTCGGCGACCTCGTCTTCGGCGTCGACGACGAGACGATGGAATCGGTGGTGAGCGACCTGCTGAGGGAGCGGGGCCTGTCGCTGGGACTGGCGGAGTCGCTGACCGGTGGGCTCGTCGGCTCCCGGATCTCCGACGCCCCCGGCTCGAGCGAGATCTTCAAGGGGTCGATCGTCTCCTACGCCACCGAGGTGAAGCGGTCGGTCCTCGGCGTCACCGCCGAGCACGTCGTGAGCGGCGAGTGCGCGGTGCAGATGGCCGAGGGTGCCCGCCGGGTGCTCGGCGCCGACGTCGGCCTGGCCGTGACCGGCGTGGCCGGCCCGACCGAGCAGGAGGGCCAGCCGGTGGGGACGGTGTGGTTCGGCCTGGCCATGCCCGGCCGGGAGCCCGAGGCCGTCCACGCCCGGCTGCCCGGCAACCGACTCCTCGTGCGGCAGTTCTCCACGATCTCCCTCCTCAACCTGGCCCGCCTCCGGCTGCTCGGCCGGTCCGGCCCCGGAGTCCTCTGAACCGACCGGACGTCGGGCGGGCCTTCGTGGCCGTCAAACCTCCGGAGGCGGTAATCGACGCCGTGGCTGCGGCGGTGGCACCGGCCCGATCGGTGCGTGCCGGGCTGCGCTGGGAGCCGCGGGAGCGCTACCACCTGACCCTCCAGTTCCTCGGCGCCGTACGGCAGCTGGCTCCGGTGGTCGAGGGGCTGGCCTCGGCCCTGTCCGGGCGGGAGGCGTTCGCGCTCCGGCTCGGCGGCGCCGGCGCGTTCCCGAAGCCGGGGCGGGCCCGGGTGGTGTGGATCGGCGCCGCCGTCGGGGGCGAGGAGGTGGCGGGGTTGGCCGGCGCCGTCGCCGGGGCACTCGGGCCCCTCGGCTACGAGCCCGACCGGAAGGAGTTCCACCCCCATCTCACCGTGGCCCGCCTGAAGGTGCCGGACGATGTGGGCGACGTCCTGGCCGCCCTCGGCGCCGGGCCGCTGGGGGAGGCCTTCACCGTGGCTGAGCTGGTGCTCTACCAGAGCGTGCTCTCGGCGAAGGGTCCGACCTACACGGTGCTGGAGCGGTTTCCGCTCGGCAATGCTTGAGGCGAACGAACGTTCGAGATACTGTTGTTGACAGGCGTGGAATTCCACGGTTGTCGTCAGTGTCACACCCCGTCGGTACGCTGCCCCTGGCGACTTCCCCCAGACGACGAGACGCACAAACCCAGGAGGGGTTCCAGTGGAGCGTGACAAGGCCCTCGAGATGGCGCTCGGCCAGATCGAGAAGCAGTTCGGCAAGGGTTCGATCATGCGGTTGGGGGAGAACACCCACATGCAGATCGGCGTGGTACCGACGGGGGCCCTGGCCCTCGACGTGGCCCTCGGGGTCGGCGGGCTCCCCCGGGGCCGGATCGTGGAGATCTACGGGCCCGAGTCGTCGGGCAAGTCGACGCTGGCCACGCACGTGGTGGCCGAGGCCCAGCGCAACGGCGGCACCTGCGCCTACATCGACGCCGAGCACGCCATGGACCCGGTCTACGCCCAGGCCATCGGGGTCAACATCGACGAGCTCCTGATCTCCCAGCCCGACACGGGCGAGCAGGGGCTGGAGATCGCCGACATGCTCATCCGGTCGGGGTCGCTCGACGTGATCGTGATCGACTCGGTGGCCGCCCTGGTGCCCCGGGCCGAGATCGAGGGGGAGATGGGCGACTCCCACGTCGGCCTCCAGGCCCGGCTGATGAGCCAGGCGCTGCGCAAGCTCACCGGCAACCTCAACCGGTCGCAGACGATCGCCATCTTCATCAACCAGCTGCGGGAGAAGATCGGCGTGATGTTCGGCTCGCCCGAGACCACGCCGGGGGGCCGGGCCCTCAAGTTCTACGCCTCGGTCCGCCTCGACATCCGTCGGATCGAGAGCCTGAAAGACGGCGCCGAGGTGGTGGGCAACCGCACGCGGGTCAAGGTCGTGAAGAACAAGTGCGCCCCGCCGTTCAAGCAGGCCGAGTTCGACATCATGTACGGCAAGGGGATCAGCCGGGAGGGCTCGGTCATCGACCTCGGCGTCGACCTCGGCATCGTCAAGAAGTCCGGGGCCTGGTTCACCTACGAGGGCGAGCAGCTCGGCCAGGGTCGGGAGAAGGCCAAGGAGTTCCTCGCCGCCAGCCCCGAGTTGATGGTCGAGATCACCGACAAGGTGATGCGCAAGGCCGGCATCGGGGACGCCGTGGACACGGTCGAGCCGGAGGTGGCCGACATCGAGCCCTGACCGGCATGTTTGCCCGTGGGGAGCCTGGGTACACAGGGGGCCGGTGACCGGTGTCGCCGGCCCCTTCCCCCAGGGGTTACCATGGGGTAACGCCCGATGTGAACCCTGCGTCAAGCGAACGTCAAGGTCGACGCAGCGGGGTTGACGGAGGACGGACCGCAGGTAGGCTTGACAGGGAATCGGGCAAACGGTACGGCGCCGAGGTGTTTTTGGCAGGAAAGCGGCGTATCGTGCACAAGAGACGCAGCACTCCGTCCCCCACAAGGAAGGCACGGCCATGGAAGTCCTGAAAGTGTCCTCCCGGTCGAACCCCAACTCGGTGGCCGGGGCACTGGCCGGAGTCGTCCGGCAGATGGGCAGCGTCGAGGTCCAGGTGATCGGCGCCGGTGCCCTCAACCAGGCGATCAAGGCCATCGCGATCGCTCGGGGGTACGTCGCGCCATCGGGCATCGACCTCGTGTGCATCCCGACCTTCGCCGACGTCGAGATCCAGGGCGAGGGCCGCACGGCCATCCGCCTCTCGGTGGAGAACAGGGTGCGGGCCGCCGGTCGGGTGGGTACGCCGGGCGAGACCGTCCCGGTCGACCTGTCCCGCCTCAACGTCTAGAGCCCGTCCGCGGGGCCGCCGGCCCTGCCGACGTGTGCCCGAAGCGCCCCTCCGGGGGCGCTTCGTCGCGTTCGGCGTTACCGCCCTCAGAGGCGGCGGGCGTCGATGAGGAGGGTGCGGGTGGCGGCCTCGGGTTCCTCGGCCAGCTCCAGCGGGCGGCCGTAGGCCCGGGCCCGTCCCTCACGGTCGTAGACGTCGGCCTTCCAGCCGTGGCCGGCCAGCCAGGCGGCGAGATCGGACGGGCCCTGCCAGCGCCAGAGGGCGATGACCGAGTCAGGGTCGTGGAGCAGGCCGGTGCCCGTCGCCGCCGGCGCGCTGCCCGGGCGGAGCGGGCGGTCCGGCCGGCTCGAAGTGATCGCCAGGCGGTGGCCTGGGGCCGACAGGGCGCCGATCTGGTCGAGCAGCCGGTCGTTCTCCTCCTGGGAGAAGTAGATCAGGAGGCCTTCGGCGATCCACACCGTTGGCTCGTCCGGGCGGAAGCCGGCTTCGAGGAGGAGCCGGGACCAGTCGCCGGCCAGGAGGTCGGCGGCGATCGGCACCCGGTCGCAGGCGGGGCGGGCGGCTGCGCCGGCGAGGACCTCGGCCTTGAAGGCCAGCACCGGCGCCAGGTCGAGCTCGAAGCAGCGGGCCCCGGGCGGCCAGGGGAGCCGGAAGGCCCGGGTGTCGAGCCCGGCGCCCAGGATCACGACCTGCCGCCCGGCGCCCTCGGCCCAGGCCGAGGCCACGAGGTCGTCGAGAAACCTCGTCCGGACGATGACCGACTGGGCCAGCACGAGGAGCGTGCGGGTCACCTCGTCGGCTTCGGGCACGGCGGCGAGGGCCGGCGGGCGCCAGTCCGTGGCGGCCAGGAACCGGGCGGCCAGGGGGTCGTCGAAGAGCCGGTCCGCCCGTTCCGACTCCAGCGCCCGGACCCAGGCGACGCCGAGCGCCGTCATGCTGACGCCGTCGGGGAGGTTGGTGGCGGGGCGCTGGCTCACGGCGCCGGAGGGTAGCCCCGTCGCGGCGGGCCAGGAACACCGCGGGCCGTCCGTACAATGAGGCGATGACCGGCCGGCGCTACTGGATCAGGACCTTCGGGTGCCAGATGAACGAGCACGACTCGCAGCGCCTGGCCGGGCTGTTCTCGGAGCAGGGGATGGAGCCGGCGGCCTCGGCGGACGAGGCCGATCTCGTCGTCTTCAACACCTGCTGCGTCCGGGAGAACGCCGACAACCGGCTCTACGGGCATCTCGGCGAGCTCAAGGCCCTGAAGCGGGCCCGGCCGGAGCTGCAGATCGCCGTCGCGGGCTGCCTGGCCCAGAAGGACCGCGAGCTCATCCAGCAGCGGGCCGGCCACGTCGACGTGGTGTTCGGCACCCACAACCTGGCCCACGCCGTCGACCTCCTGGAGCGGGCCCGGCTCGAGGGGCCGGTGATGGAGATCTTCGAGGAGAGCGAGTCGTTCCCCTCGGCGCTGCCCGCCCGGCGCGACGTCGACCACGCCGCCTGGGTCACGATCCAGATCGGCTGCGACAACACCTGCGCCTTCTGCATCGTCCCGGCGGTGCGGGGAAGGGAGCAGAGCCGCCGCCTCGGCGACATCGTGCGGGAGGTGGAGGAGCTGGCCGCCGACGGCGTCACCGAGGTGACCCTGCTCGGCCAGAACGTCAACTCCTACGGCCGTGACCTCGGCGCCGGCCAGTACCGGCCGAAGTTCGCCGACCTCCTCCGGGCCGTCGACGCCGTCCCCGGCATCCGCCGCATCCGTTTCACGTCGCCCCATCCGAAGGACCTCCGGCCCGAGACGATCGCCGCCATGGCCGAGTGCGAGACGGTCTGCGAGCACCTCCACCTCCCGCTCCAGGCCGGGAGCGACCGGACGCTGGCCCGCATGCACCGGGGCTACACCGCCGAGCGGTACCTGGAGCGCCTGCGGGCCGCCCGGGCCGCCGTCCCCGACCTGGCCGTGACCACCGATCTCATCGTCGGGTTCCCCGGCGAGTCGGAGGAGGACTTCGCCGCCACCCTCGACGTCGTCGACGAGGCCGGCTACGACGCCGCCTACACGTTCGTGTTCTCGCCCCGGCCGGGCACCGAGGCGGCCGCCTGGGTCGAGGACTTCGTCCCCGCCGAGGTCACCGCCGAGCGGATGCGGCGCCTCACCGAGGTCGTCGAGCGGTCGGCGCTCCGCCGCCACGAGGCCCGGGTCGGCCGGCGCGAGGAGGTTCTCGTCGAGGGCCCGTCCAAGAAGGATCCGGCCATGACCACCGGCCGGACGAGGCAGAACAAGCTCGTCCACTTCCGCGCCCCCGACGGCGCCGGGCTCCGGCCGGGCGCCTTCGCCGAGGTGGCGGTCGACTCGGCGGCGCCGCATTTCCTGCGGGGGACGTTCGTGCGCAAGACGGCCGACCCGGCCCGGCGGGTGCGGATTCCGCTCGCCGCTCCGTGACGGCGGGCCTCACGACCGCCCCCGTCGCCCACCTCGCCCTGGTCGGGCCCACCGCCTCCGGGAAGTCGGCCGTGGCCCTGGCGGCGGCCGAGGCCCTCGGCGACGTCGAGATCGTGACCGTCGACTCGATGCAGGTCTATCGGGGCATGGACGTCGGCACGGCCAAGCCGACCGCCGCCGAGCGGGCCGCCGTCCCGCACCACCTCCTCGACCTGGCCGACCCGGGCGAGGACTTCTCGGTGGCCCGGTTCCAGGCCGCGGCCCGGGCGGCGATCGCCGACATCGAGTCCCGGGGCCGCCGGGCCCTTCTGGCCGGGGGGACCGGGCTCTACTACCAGGCGGTCATCGACGGGTTCGACCTCCCGGCCGAGGACCGCGAGCTCCGGGCGTCGCTCTACGAGCGGGCCGGCGGGCCCGGCGGCGTCGAGGGGCTCCGGCGGCAGCTGGCGGAGCTCGACCCGGTGGCCGCCGGGCGGATCGAGCCCGGGAACACCCGGCGCATCGTGCGGGCCCTGGAGGTGACGCTGGCCACCGGGCGCGCCTTCTCCTCGTTCGGTTCCGGTGTGTTCCGGGACGGGCCGGCCCGGCTGCGGGTCGCCGCCGTGGGCCTCTGGCTGTCGCGGGCGGTCACCGCGGCGCGGATCGAGGCCCGCATCGCGGCGATGGTGGAGGACGGGCTCATCGACGAGGTCCGCCGCCTCGCCGCCGCCCCCGGCGGGCTGTCCCGTACGGCCCGGGAAGGGATCGGCTACAAGGAGGTGTTGGACCATCTCGAGGGTGCGGTGCCCACGCTCGAGGCGGCGCTGCGCCGCACCGCCGAGCGCACCCGCCAGCTCGCCCGCCGGCAGCGCATGTGGTTCCGGCGGGACCGGCGCATCGCCTGGATCGGCTGCGACGGGAATTCGCTCGCCGCCCTCCCGGCCGTTCTGGCAACGTGGAACGGCCTGTCCTGATCGGAGGTCCGTGACGACGCTGCACTTCTCGAAGCTCCACGCCACCGGCAACGACTTTCTCGTGCTGGTCGATCTCGAGGCGCGCCTCGGCTCCCGCGGCCGCAACCGGCTGGCGTCCGGGATGCGGGCGGCGCTGTGCGACCGGCGGCGGGGCGTCGGCGCCGACGGGCTGATCCGCCTGCTCGGCGGCAGCGACGGCGCCGACTGCGAGATGGAGCTCACCAACGCCGACGGCGGTCTGGCCGAGATCAGCGGCAATGGGCTGCGGTGCCTGGCCCACGTCGCGGCCAAGCTCGGGCTGGGCTCCGACGGCCGGCTGGTGGTCGACACCGCCGCCGGCCGGCGGGAGATGACGTTCCGCCGCCGGGCGGAGGACGGCGAGGTCGACTACGCCGAGGCCGACATGGGCCTCGTGATGTTCACGCCGGAGATGATCCCCGTCGTGGCCGACAGCCCGTTCGACCTCGAGGCCACCGTCGACGGCGTCCGCTACCGGGGCGACGCCGCCGGCGTCGGCAACCCCCACTACGTGATCTTCGTCGACGACCCCGACGCCGTGCCGCTCGACCGGCACGGCCCGGTGCTGGAGCACGACGTCCGCTTCCCCAACCGCACCAACGTGGAGATGGCCGCGCCGACGGCCTCCGGCCTGCGGATGCGGGTCTGGGAGCGGGGGGTCGGGGAGACGTCGTCGTGCGGGTCCGGCGCCTGCGCCGCGGCGGGCGTGGCCCACCGGCGGGGGCTGGCGCCGGACCGGATGACGGTGGCCGTTCCCGGCGGGGAGCTCATGGTCGCGCTGTCTCCGAGCGGTCTCGGGGACAGCCTCAACGTGCGCCTCGGGGGGCCGGTGGCCTTCGTGTTCGAGGTCGACGTGGAGCTCGACCGGCTGGCCGACACCGTGCCGCTGGCGGGAGGTGTGCTGTGACCAACGACGGATACGCCGGGCGGCAGCGGCGGCGCCTCACGGCGACCGAGGTCGACCTCGGCGTCGTCCGCCAGCGGGCCCTGCTGGTCGGCGGCGGCGACGTCAGCCTCGACGAGGCCGAGTCGTCGCTGGCGGAGCTGGCGCTGCTGACCGACACCGCCGGCGCCGACCCGGTCGAGCTGGCGCTCCAGCGGCGGGAGACGCCCGACCCGGCCACGTTCATCGGCAAGGGCAAGGCCGAGGAGCTGCGGGAGCTGGTCGAGATGCTCGACATCGACGTCGTGATCTTCGACGAGGAGCTGACGCCGGCGCAGCAGCGCAACCTGGAGAAGCTGTTCAAGGTCGACGTCGTCGACCGGGTGGCGCTGATCCTCGACATCTTCGCCCAGCACGCCCACAGCCAGGCCGGCATGCTGCAGGTCGAGCTGGCCCAGCTCCGCTACCGGCTGCCCCGGCTGCGGGGCCGGGGCGTGGAGATGAGCCAGCAGGGCGCCGGGATCGGCACCCGGGGGCCCGGCGAGACGCAGCTGGAGGTCGACCGGCGGCGGATCCTGCGCCGGATCGCCAAGCTGGAGCGCGACCTCGCCGGCGTCGCCCGCGTCCGCGACACGCAGCGCAAGGCCCGCCGCCGCAACGAGCATCCCCTGGTGGCCCTCGTCGGCTACACCAACGCCGGCAAGTCGACGCTCCTGAACCGCCTGACCGGCGCCGGCGTGCTGGTCGAGGACCGGCTGTTCTCCACGCTCGACGCCACGGTGCGGCGTCTGGCACTGCCCGGTGGCGAGACGGTGCTGGTGTCCGACACTGTGGGCTTCGTCCGCAAGCTGCCCCACCAGCTGGTGGAGTCGTTCCGGTCCACGCTGGAGGAGGTGGTCGACGCCGATCTCCTGATCCACGTCGTCGACGCCTCCTCGCCGGAAGCCGAGCGTCAGATCGACGCCGTCCGTTCGGTCCTGCGCGAGCTCGGCGCCGGCGAGGTCCCCGAGCTGCTGGTGGCCAACAAGCTCGACGTCGCCGACCCCGAGGCGCTGGTGGCGCTGAAGGGGCTCGGGGCCGTGCCGGTGTCGGCGGCGACCGGAGAGGGCGTCGACGCCTTCCTGGAGACGCTGGCCGACCGGCTGCGAGCCCTCAACGCGGTGGTGGAGCTGTCGGTGCCCTACGAGCGCGGCGACGTCCTCGCCGCCCTGCACCGGGAGGGCGAGGTCCTCGTCGAGATCCACGACGAGCAGGCCACGAGGGTGCGGGCCCGCCTCCCCAAAGGCGGCCTCGACCGCTTCCGGGAGTTCTTTCCGGGGGATGCCTCCGAGCCCCCGGGCCGGGCGTCCTAGCGCTCCATCGCTAGCCTGACGGGCATGTCGGACGGGTTCGTGCCGCCGGTCTATCCCTATGCCCGCCTCGACGCGCTCAAGGCTCGGGCCGAGGGGGCGCCGGGGGGCCTCGTCGACCTGTCGGTCGGGACGCCCATGGACCCGGTTCCGGACTGCGTCGTGCGGGCGCTGGCCGACGCCGGGCCGGGCGGGGCGGGGTATCCCCGGGCGGTCGGGGCGCCGGCGCTGCGGGAGGCGGCGGCGGGCTGGATGGAGCGGGCCTTCGGCGTCCGCGTCGACCCGGGCCACATCGTCAACTGCATCGGGACCAAGGAACTGGTGGCGTCGCTGCCCCACCTGCTTCGGCTCCGCGACCCGTCCCGCGACACCGTCCTCTACCCGGCGGTGTCGTACCCGACGTACGCCATGGGGGCGCAGCTCGGGGGATGCCGGGCCGTGCCCGTGGCGCTGGGCGACGGCTGGCACCTCGATCTCTCGTCGGTTTCCGACGAGGACGCCGCCCGGGCCCTGCTGCTGTGGGTGAACGAGCCCGGCAACCCCACCGGGTCGCAGAGCGCCGCCGGCCCGCTGGCCGACGCCGTCGCCTGGGCCCGGGCCCGGGGCGTCGTCGTGGCCAGCGACGAGTGCTACGTCGAGTTCAACTGGGACGACGCCGGCGACCCGGCGCCGGGCGCCACCGCCCTCGGCGCCGGCGCCGACGGCGTGCTGGCCGTGCACTCGCTGTCGAAGCGGTCGAACATGGCCGGCTACCGCTGCGGGTTCCTGGCCGGCGACGGCGACCTCGTCGCCTACATCGCCTCGGTGCGGACCCACGCCGGGATGATGGTGCCCGCCCCGGTCCAGGCCGCCGCCACCGCCGCCTGGGTCGACGACGCCCACGTCGAGATCCAGCGGGCCCGCTACGCCGAGCGCCGCCGGTACGCCCGGTCCCGGCTGGCGGAGGCCGACCTGGTCGACGCCGGCGGCCCGTCCTCGTTCTACCTCTGGGCCCGCTCCGCCGACCCCGCCGAGGACGGGTGGGCCGTCGCCGCCCGCCTGGCCGACACCGGCACGCTGGTGGCCGCCGGCGACCTCTACGGCGACGGCGGCGCCCCGTACGTCCGCATCGCCCTCGTCGAGCCGCTCGAACGGCTCGAGCTGGCCTTCGACCGCATGGCTCTCGTCGAGCCACCGATCGTCTCCACCGGAGGACAACAGTCGTGAACGAGGACCTCGCCGGCGAGATCACCGCCGCATGGAACGCCCGCGACGACCCGGGGGCCCTCACGCCCGAGATCGCCAAACGGGTGGAGGAGGCCATCGACCTCCTCGACCGGGGCGAGGCCCGGGTGGCCGAGGTCGCCGGCGGCGAGGTCATCGTCCACGAGTGGCTGAAGCAGGCGATCCTGCTCTGCTTCCGGCTCCGGGGCCTGGAGACCATCGAGCTCGGTCCGTTCGAGTACCACGACCGGATCCCGCTCAAGCACGACTATGCGGGAGCCAGGGTCCGGGTCGTGCCCGGCGCCTCCGCCCGCTGGGGCTCCTACCTCGCCCCGGGGGTCACGATGATGCCGTCCTACGTCAACATCGGCGCCTACGTCGGCGAGGGCAGCATGGTCGACACCTGGGCCACCGTCGGCTCCTGCGCCCAGATCGGCCGGGGCGTGCACCTCTCCGGCGGCGTCGGCGTCGGCGGGGTGCTGGAGCCGCCCCAGGCGGCGCCGGTCGTCATCGAGGACGACGCCTTCGTGGGCTCCCGGTCGATCGTCGTCGAGGGGGCCCGGGTGCGCCGGGGCGCCAAGCTCGGCGCCGGCGTCGTCCTCACCGCCTCCACGCCGGTCATCGACAGCGCCACCGGGAACGAGCTGTCCCGCGGGGTCGTGCCCGAGCGGGCGGTGGCCGTCCCCGCCACCCGCGTCAAGTCCTTCCCCGGCGGCGACTTCGGGCTGTCGTGCGTGCTCGTGCTGCGGATCCTCGACGAGGGCGAGCAGCACGACAAGCTGGCCCTCAACGCCATCCTCCGCGACCACGGCCTGGCCACGTGAGCCCGGTTCCGTCCCGGTGACCGGCGATCCCGTGGCGGCGCTGGTCGCGGCGCCGGCCTCCGACCTCCTCGGCCTGACCGCAGCCCTGGTCGCGGTGCCCTCGGAGAGCCTGGCCGAGGAGGCCCTCGCCGGCGGGGTCGAGACCCGCCTGCGGGGCATCCCGGGGCTCGACGTGGAGCGCGTCGGCCGGAACGTCGTGGCCCGGACACACCTGGGCCGGGACCGCCGCATCGTCATGGCCGGCCACCTCGACACTGTGCCGGCCAACGGGAACGCCGTACCCCGCATCGACGGCGACGTCCTCCACGGGCTCGGGGCGGCCGACATGAAGAGCGGCGTCGCCGTCCTCCTCCGGCTGGCCGAAGAGGTGTCGGCCGACGCCCGCTTCGACTGCACCTTCGTCTTCTACGAGGCGGAGGAGATCGCCGACGAGTACAACGGCCTGCGCAAGCTGTTCGCCGAGCGGCCCGACCTCGTGGCGGCGGATTTCGCCATCCTCCTCGAGCCCACCGACCTCTGGCTGGAGGCCGGCTGCCAGGGCTCCATCCGTCTCGAGGCCACCTTCCGCGGCCGGCGGGCCCACACGGCCCGGCCCTGGCAGGGCGACAACGCCGTCTACCGGGCGGCGCCCGTCCTCCAGCGGCTGGCCGGGTACCAGCCGGAGCCGATCGAGGTCGACGGGCTCCTCTTCCGTCAGGCGTTGTCGGTGGTCGATGTCCACGGTGGGGTGGCCGGCAACGTCGTGCCCGATCGCTGCACGGTCGTCGTCAACCGCCGCTACGCCCCGGCGCTGACGCTCGAGCAGGCGGAGTCCGAGGTGCGGTCGCTCCTCGACGGTGCCGACGAGATCGCCCTCACCTCGGTGTCGCCTGCCGCCCACCCCAATCTCAACCATCCCCTGGTGGCGGAGTTCGCCGGACTGCTCGACCTGCCGGTGCGCTGCAAGCTCGGCTGGACCGACGTCGCCCGGTTCTCGGCCCATGGCGTGCCGGCGGTCAACTTCGGGCCGGGCGATCCCGAGGTCTCCCACACCGCCGGCGAGCACGTCACCCGGGCGTCGGTCGATGGCTGCTTCGCCGCCCTGGCGGCGTTTTTGGCGGGCCGGTCAGCCTGACCGGGCGGGGGCGAACGGCGTCAGCGACACGATGGGCCCGATCCGGCCACCGCCAGCACCATTCCGGCGTCGACGGTGGGTTCACCGGCGGCACCGTGCACGGCGACGCCGCCAACGGACCAGTCTTCAGTAACGGCGCAGCAAAGAGACGACTTTGCCGTAGATGGTCACCTCGTCGGGGCGGAAGACGAGATCGACCATGGCGGGATTGGCCGGCTTGAGCACGATCTTGTCGCCTTTGCGGGAGAACGTCTTCACCGTGGCCTCCTCGCCCGGGATGCCGGCCACGACGATGTCGCCCTTCTCGGCGACCGGCTGCTGGCGGACGATGACATGGTCGCCGTCGAAGATGCCGGCCTCGATCATCGACTCGCCCCGGACGCGCAGCATGAACACCGGGCCCTCGCCGGTGTAGTCGGCCGGGAGGGGCAGGACCTCCTCCACGTTCTCGGCGGCGAGGACGCCGGTGCCGGCGGCGACGTCGCCGACCAAGGGGACGTGGCGGACGGGCCGGCGCTCCAGGTTGGCCCCCGACGACGGCTCGAACTGGACGTTGAGCGCCCGGGGCTTGGTGGCGTCGCGCTGGAGGTAGCCCTTCGCCACCAGGGCGCTCAGGTGGGCGTGGACCGTCGACGTCGAGGTCAGCCCGACGGCCTTGCCGATCTCCCGCACGCTCGGCGGGTAGCCCCGGCGGCGGGCCTCCTCATCGACGAACTCCAGGATCTGGCGCTGCCGGGGGGTCAGGTCCTTCACGGGGCCTCCTCGGTCGGTCGTCCGGAGGGCACCGTAGCACGAATGGCCGTTCGGTGCAAACATACGTTTGTGGCCAGCGCTTCCGGACCCGGGCGGTACGGTTGCGGCCGTGCGCTGCCCGTACTGCCATGGGATGGACGACAAGGTCGTCGACTCCCGGATGGCCGACGGTGGCGCCGCCACCCGCCGGCGCCGGGAGTGCCTGCGTTGCGGACGCCGTTACACGACGTTCGAGCGGGTGGAGGAGGCGCACATCGTGGTGGTCAAGCGCTCCGGGGAGCGGGAGCCCTTCGAGCGGGGGAAGATCGCCGACGGGGTGCGCCGGGCGGCCAAGAACCGCCCCATCGCCGAGGACGACATCGCCGCCCTGGCCGCCGCAGTGGAGGAGCAGGTCCGGGAGCAGGGGCCCGAGGTCGGGAGCGAGGTCGTCGGCAAGGCCGTCCTGGACCGCCTGCGGGTCCTCGACCCGGTCGCCTACCTGCGCTTCGCCTCGGTCTACAAGGGCTTCGAGGACGTCACCGATTTCGAGCGGGAGGTCGGGCTCCTCCAGAAGACGACGAGCCCGAAGGGCGGCGGGCCGGGGGCCTGACCGCGGCGCTCCGGCTTGTGACGCCGTGCACTTTTGCAAACAATCGCGAACGCCGTCTGACCTGCCGCTTCGTCCCCCCGGCTCAGTTGACGTTCATGTAGTTCTGGTGCTGTAATTACACCCGATCTCGTGGTACTCCCCCCGGCAGACCACAACATCTTGTGGTTGAACCGTCAGGGGCGGGTTTCGGAGCAGCACCAGGGCGACACGAATTCCTGAGGAGGTACGCCGTTATGGCGATGGCGCCGGACCAGGTGGGAATCGGCATCCGACGGCACTTCACCCGGGCGGGGGAGCACCCGTACGACACGGTGGAGTGGGAGCGCCGCGATGCCCGCATCCCGAACTACAAGTCCGGCGGCGACGCCTTCTTCCAGCCCGGGGTGGAGTTCCCGGTGAGCTGGTCGCAGAACGCCACCAACATCGTGGCCCAGAAGTACTTCCGGGGGCAGCTGGGCACGCCGGAGCGGGAGTGGTCGCTGCGCCAGGTCATCGACCGGGTGGCCGACACGATCGCCGACTGGGGCGTGCGGGACGGCTACTTCCTCGACGAGGCCGAGGCCGACGCCTTCCGGGACGAGCTCAAGTACCTCCTGCTCCACCAGCGGGCGGCGTTCAACTCGCCGGTGTGGTTCAACATCGGCGTGAAGGGCGTGCCGGCCCAGGCCAGCGCCTGCTTCATCCTGGCCGTGGACGACACGATGAACGCCATCCTCAACTGGTACGTCGAGGAGGGCACGATCTTCAAGGGCGGCTCGGGTTCGGGGATCAACCTCTCGAACATCCGGTCGTCGCTCGAGCCGCTGGCCGGCGGCGGCACCGCCAGCGGGCCGGTCAGCTTCATGCGGGGGGCCGACGCTTCGGCCGGGACGATCAAGTGCCTCCACGCCGACACCGACCTCGTGACCGACCACGGCGTCGTCCCCATCCGGGCCGTCGCCCCGGGCTGGAAGGTCCTCACCCGGCACGGGATGAAGACCGTGGAGGCGGTGCACGACAACGGGATCCGGCCGCTGGTCAAGGTCCGGACGGGCCTCGGCGACGAGATCCTCTGCACGCCGGAGCACAAGTTCCGGGTGCGGGGAGCCGAGGGCGAGGTGTGGCGGGAGGCCGGCCGGCTGCGGCCCGACGACTACGTGATGGTGGACCTCGCCCACACCGATTTCGGAACGGTGCAGCGCCTCGAGGCCGAGGAGCCGACCGGCGTCGGGGAGGCGCCGCTCCCGGCGGCGCTCGACGAGGCGTTCGCCGTCTGGCTCGGGTGGGCCCACGGCGAGGGCCGGCTCAAGCCGATCGCCGGCAGCGGGGCGCTCAACGTCCACCTCGACGGCGAGGACAAGGGGCTCATCGAGCGGTACCGCAACTTCACCCAGAGCGTGCTGGGCCAGGGCGCCGAGGCCGGTACCGTCCGGGGCGGCGACGCACCGCCGGCCACCATCTGCCCGCCCCGGGTGGCCCGCTTCCTGCAGGTGAACGGGCTGTGGCGCTACGGGTCGCAGACGATCCCCCGGCTCGTGCGGTCGTCCCCGGCCGCGGTGCGGGCCGCCTTCCTGGCGGGCCTGTTCGAGTCGGACGGGCACGTGCAGCACGGCATCCCGACGCTGTGGGCCCGGCGCCGGACGATGGCCGTCGAAGCCCACCGGCTCCTGCTCTCGATCGGCATCCCGTCGAAGGTGACGCAGGCCGTCCCGCCGGCACCCGCCAAGGGCGGGGCCGGCACCGACCCGGCGGACGCCGGGGCCGCCCCCACGAGCGGTCCCGGCCTGTACCGGGTGCGGATCGTCGGCGAGGAAGGAGTGCGCCGCTTCGCCAAGCTGGTCGGGTTCGTGTCGGAGGGCAAGGCCCGGCTGCTGGAGGCGGCGCTACGCCGCCCGGCGGGGTTCTCGGCCAACTGGTTCTTCCCCCACGTGGACCAGGAGCTGGAGCGGATCGGCTTCACCCGTTCGGCGCTGCGGGCGGCGATCTCCGCCTACCGCCACGACGCCCACCCCTACGGGATGAGCCTGGCCCGGGCGGCGTCGGTGCAGGAGGCGTTCCCGACCGAGCTCGACGGGCCGCTGGCCCGGTTCGCCCACGGCGACGAGCTCTACGTCCCGGTCACGGTCGAGGCCGAGGAGGACGACGTCACCTACGACCTGACGGTCGAGGGCGTGCACGAGTACCTCGTCCACAACGCCGTGACGCACAACTCCGGGGGCAAGACCCGGCGGGCGGCCAAGATGGTCATCCTCAACGTCGACCACCCCGACGTCGAGCAGTTCATCTGGTGCAAGGCGGTCGAGGAGCGGAAGGCCCGGGCGCTGGCCGCCGCCGGGTTCGACATGGACCTCGACGGGAACGACTCCCACTCGATCCAGTACCAGAACGCCAACAACTCCGTGCGGGTGACCGACGACTTCATGGAAGCGGTGGTCAACGACCGCGACTGGAACCTCCGGGCGGTCACCAACGGCGAGCCGCTCAAGACCGTGCGGGCCCGCAAGCTGCTGCGGGAGATCTCCGAGGCGGCCTGGGAATGCGCCGATCCCGGCATGCAGTTCGACACCACGATCAACCGCTGGCACACCGCGGCCAACACCGGCCGGATCAACGCCAGCAATCCCTGCAGCGAGTACATGTCGCTCGACAACTCGGCCTGCAACCTGGCCAGCCTCAACCTGCTCAAGTTCCTGAACGACGACGGGTCGTTCGACGTCGACAGCTTCAAGGCCGCGGTGGAGGTCGTCTTCACGGCGCAGGAGATCCTGGTCGGCAACGCCGACTACCCGACGCAGAAGATCGCCGAGACCACCCGGCGGTTCCGCCAGCTCGGCCTCGGCTACGCCAACCTCGGGGCGCTGCTCATGGCCCAGGGCCTGCCCTACGACTCCGACGCCGGGCGGGCCTGGGCCGCCGCCATCACCGCCGTGATGACCGGTCACGCCTACGCCACCAGCGCCCGCACCGCCGGCCGGATGGGGCCCCACGCCGGGTATCCCGAGAACCGCGAACCGATGCTCAAGGTGCTGCGCATGCACCGCAACGAGGTCAACGCCATCGACGCCGCGCTGGTGCCCGGCGATCTCCTCGCCGCCGCCCACCAGGCGTGGGACGAGGCCGTCGAGCTCGGCGAGATGCACGGCGTCCGCAACTCGCAGGCCTCGGTGCTGGCGCCGACCGGCTGTCTGGTCGGCGGGTCGCTGGTGGCCACCGACCGGGGGCTGGTGCGGCTCGGCTCGCTCGGCGACCCCGACGGGCCGCAGTGGCAGGAGCTGGCCCTGTCGGTACTCACCGACGACGGCCCGAAGCGGGCGACCCGCTTCTACGTCAACGGTCTCGAGCCCGTCGTCGACGTCCGCACGAAGCGGGGCTACCGCATCCAGGGGACGACGAAGCACCGCATCAGGGTCGTGACCGAGACCGGGCGGTGGGAGTGGCGGCGCATGGCCGACCTCCGACCCGGCGACACCGTCCCGCTGGCGGTCGGCCAGCTGCTCGGGGATCCGCAGGCCGTCCCGCTGCCGCCGCTCCCCGGGGCGGGCCGGCGCAACGGCGAACGCCACGTGAAGGCCCCGCGCCGGATGACGGCCGAGCTCGCCGAGCTCGTCGGCTATTTCATGGGCGACGGGTCGGTCGCCGCCGACGGTCTGCGGCTGCGGGTCAGCGGCGGCGACATCGACGTCGTCGGGTATCTCGAGCGGCTGGCCAAGTCGCTGTTCGGGATCCAGGCCGTGAGCCGGCCCGAAAAGGGCGGCACCACGATCGAGTTGACCTCCGTCCGCCTGGCCGGCTGGTGGCGGGCCTGCGGGTTCGGCACGCCGCGGATCCCCGACGCCGTCCTGGGCAGCAACGACGCCGAGATCTACCGGTCGTTCCTCAGGGGCCTCTACGAGGCCGCCGGCACCGTGGCCCGAGGCTGTCCGGCCTGGAAGACGAAGCCCACGGAGCTGGCCCACGACGTCCAGAACCTGCTGCTGGCGCTGGGGTTCGTCACCACCGCCGGCGCCACGTCGCTGCGGCTGCTGAGCAAGAGCAGCAACGCCCGCTGGGTGGAGGAGATCGGGTTCATCTCGCCCGGTCGGGCCCGGGCCGTCGACACGGCGACGCGTCCCGATCCGGGCCGCCGGCCGGCCTTCTTCTTCGACTACGTCGTCAGCGCCGAGCTCGGCGACGAGGAGCTCACCTACGACCTGTCCGTCCCGGAGAACGTGACCTACGTGGCCAACGGGTTCGTGAGCCACAACACGATCGGGCTGATGATGGACTGCGACACCACCGGCATCGAGCCGGACCTGGCGCTGACCAAGGCCAAGAAGCTCGTCGGCGGCGGGACGATGTTCATCGTCAACCAGACGGTGCCCCGGGCGCTGCGGCGTCTCGGGTACTCGCAGGAGCAGGTGACCCAGATCATCGCCTACGTCGACGAGCACAAGACGATCCTCGGGGCGCCCGGCCTGCGGGTCGACGACCTGCCCGTGTTCGCCTGCGCCATGGGTGACAACCCCATCCACTACATGGGGCACGTGAAGATGATGGCCGCCGTGCAGCCGTTCATCTCCGGTGCCATCAGCAAGTGTGTCGTGGGGGAGACGCTCGTCTCCACCGGGGACGGACTCCTGCGGATCGGCGGCCTGTACCAGGGCGAGAAGCCCGACAGCTTCCGCGACGAGGTCATCGAGGTCGCCTCCCTCGACGGCGTCCGCAAGACGGACGCCTTCTACTACGGCGGCATCCGGCCGGTGCGGGAGGTCGTGCTGCGCTCGGGCCACAAAGTCGTCGGCACGCCCAACCACCGGCTGCTGGTGGCGGCGAAGGACGGGCTGGAGTGGCGCCGGCTCGACGAGATCGAGGCGGGCGAGGCGGTAGCGTTGCGCTACGGCGCCGAACTGTGGTCGCTGGTGCCGGCGGCGCTCGACGGGTTCGAGGCCGGAGAGGTGGCCGACGCCTGGCAGGTGCCGTCGGAGATGAGCGAGCCGCTCGCCTTCCTGCTCGGGGCCTTCGCCGCCACCGGCCGGGTGTCGGAATCGACGGCCACGGTTACGATCAGCCACCCCGCTCCGGCGGTGCTCGACCGCCTGGCCGCCGCCTGGCGCACCGTCTTCGGGCTCGAGGCCCGTGTCGTGACCGCCGACGGGCGCTGCCCGCAGGTCGTGGTGACGTCGGAGACAGCGGCCGCCTTCCTCGAGTTCGTCGGCGGTGGTCCCGGGGTCCGGGGTGTCACCGGAAAGGACCGGGCGGCCTACCGGCGCATCCCGGCGGCCGTGCTCGGCTCGCCGCGGGCCGTCGTCCTGGCCTATCTCCAGGGCCTGCTGTCCACGGCGTCGGTGGCCCGGGTGGCGGGGGCGGCCACGGTGACGATCGGTCTCGCCTCGGCGACGCTGCTCGACGACCTGCAGGCGGTACTCACGAACCTCGGCCTCGTGCACCGGCGGGTCGACAGCGAGGTCGTCGTGAGCGGCGATCCCGCCCGCGACCTGTTCGACCTTGTGCCGCCGGTCGACCCGCAGACGCTGGCCCAGGCGGCCGAGGTGTTCGTCGGGCGCGACCTGCCCGGATCGGCCGGCGACTTCGTGCCCGGCCTGTCGCCTCGGGAGCTGTACCTGCTGGTCCCCACCGAGGCCCGCGAGCACTGGACCTTCCTGCGGGACGCCAAGTTCCGTCACGTCACCCGGGCCACGCTCGACGCCGTGGCGGCGATCCCCGGTGCGGCGCTGCCGGATTGGCTGGCCACCGTCGTCTCGGACGGACTGCACTTCAGCCCGGTGGAGCGCGTCGCCTCGGCCGGCGAGCGAGAGGTCTACGACCTCTCCGTGCCGGTGACGCACGCCTTCGTCGGCAACGGGATCGTGAACCACAACACGATCAACATGCCCGAAGAGGCGACGGTCGAGGACGTCGAGGACCTCCACGTCGAGGCCTGGCGTATGGGCCTGAAGGCCATCGCCATCTACCGGGACAACTGCAAGGTGGGCCAGCCGCTGTCGGTCCAGAAGAGCGGCTCGGCGACGGCGCCGGTCGAGACGAGGGTGGAGCGCGTCGTCGAGACGATCGTGCTGCAGGAACCGGTCCGCCAGAAGCTGCCCCGGCGGCGGAACTCGAAGACGTTCTCCTTCCGGGTGGCCGACTGCCACGGCTACGTCATCGTGGGCGAGTTCGAGGACGGGCGCCCGGGCGAGATCTTCCTCAAGGTGGCCAAGCAGGGCTCGACGCTGGCCGGGATCATGGACGCCTTCGCCATCTCGGTGTCCCACGGCCTGCAGTACGGCGTGCCGCTCAAGGCCTTCGTCGACATGTTCACCAACATGCGGTTCGAGCCGGCAGGGATCACCGACGATCCGGACATCCGGCTGGCGTCGAGCCTCGTCGACTACATCTTCCGGCGGCTGGCGGTCGAGTACCTGTCCTACGAGGAGCGGGTCGACATGGGCATCCTCACCATCGGCGAACGGTCGCAGCCGACGCTGCCCGGCGTGGAGGAGGCATCGACGGCGCGGGAATCGTCGGTCGATCTCGACCCGCCCGCTCCCGACCTCAGCCTCGACCTCACCTCGCCGCCGCCGGCGCCGGAACCGCCGCGGGCGGCCGCCGTCCCCGAAGGGTCCCGCCGCATCGACGCTCCCTACTGCTACGCCTGCGGGATGGAGATGCAGCGGGCCGGCAGCTGCTACGTGTGCTCGTCCTGTGGGGCCACGAGCGGCTGCTCGTAGACGAACGGGCGCAATGCGTACGGAGGCCCGGGCCCACGCCCGGGCCTCCGTCTTTCTGCCGGGGCTGGGGAATTTTTCCAAAGAGGCGGTGGGCATGGACCGGCGCAAACCGGGATAAAAGTCCGGCAAGCCCTCGACCACCCATTCGTCGCACTCCAACGGAGAGGGTCCATAACACGAGGAAGGACTGTGCAAATGGGCCGGCGGCGGAATGGACGCAGGGTGTGGAAGGGCGCCGGTGCGGCGCTGCTGGGGCTGGCGATGGTGTTCGCCCTGCCGGTTCCCTCCAAGGCCGGGACGGAGCAGCCGGAGCAGCCGGGCCAGCTCGACATCGGCTTCGGCATCAACGGTCATCGGACGCTGGATCTCGGCGGCACCTACGACTGGGCCTACGCCACCGCCCTCCAGCGGGACGGCAAGATCCTGGCCGCCGGCGTGACCAACGCCCGGGGCACCTACGACTTCGCCGTCGTCCGCTACCTGCCAAGCGGCGAACTGGACCCGTCCTTCGGTGAGGACGGCGTGGCCATCACCGATTTCGGCAAGTCGCGGGACTGGGCCTATGCCATGGCCCTCCAGCCCGACGGCGCCATCGTCGTCGCCGGCGAGAGCGACAGCAGCGGCAGCCGGGACTTCGCCCTGGCCCGCTACACCGCCGCCGGCACGCTCGATTCCAGCTTCGGGAAGGGCGGCCTGGTCCTCACGCCCGTCCGCCCGCTCACCACGGACATCATCCACGCCGTCGCCATCCAGCCCGACGGCAAGATCGTGGCTGCCGGGGTGACCTACGACGACACTGTGTCGCTCCGGCCCAATGGCGATTTCATGGTGGCCCGCTACCTGCCCAACGGCGATCTCGATCCCGCCTTCGGCGTGGGCGGCGTGACGACGACGAATTTCGACAACGAGTCCTACGACGAGCCCTACGCC
>Ga0070741_10006898_pt1 | contig 23992 bp, 27 predicted proteins | sample Coa_R1_4_FD_66440 | JGI IMG/M metagenome (GOLD analysis project Ga0070741, IMG submission 66440) | Surface soil microbial communities from Centralia Pennsylvania, which are recovering from an underground coalmine fire - Coalmine... | ecosystem: Environmental > Terrestrial > Soil > Unclassified ...
GTAGTCCGCTTTAGTCCCAGCCTAGCCGCCGCGCCACCAGGGCCCCCGATGACCCAACCAGCCGCCCGCAACGCTTGCAGGATTACGGCCCGCGTCGAATCGGTAAATGTACTCTGCTTTGGGGACAGCGTCACTGGATTGTTTTCGACTGCTGGCAGAGGATTCAAAAGGACTCCGTCATTGGACTTGATGACCGCTCGCTCGATCAAGTTCTGCAGTTCCCGCACGTTGCCAGGCCACGAATACGAGGTAAATGCCTCGAGGGTATCCGGCGGTATCTTCCAAATCGGCTTGCCCATGCGCTGAGAAAAGGTCTTGACGAAATGCGTAACCAACACGGGTATGTCTTGGCGGCGTTCTCGCAAAGGCGGCAGCAGAATCGGAAACACGTTGAGACGGTAGTACAGGTCACGGCGGAATTCGTTGCGCGCGACCATCTCATTGAGATCCCGGTGCGTCGCCGCCACCAGGCGAACATCAATGCGATGCGTCCTGCCGCTTCCCAGCCGCTCGAACTCCTTTTCTTGTAGAACCCGGAGCAGCTTTGGCTGTAACGCCAGAGGAAGATCTCCGATTTCATCAAGAAACAGTGTTCCTGTATCCGCCATTTCGAAGCGGCCAATTTTTGGCGTGACGGCCCCCGTGAAGGCACCCTTCTCATGCCCGAACAACTCACTCTCCAACAGATCGAAGGGTATGGCGGCGCAGTTAAGGGTGACGAAGGGGCGTCTGCAACGCGCGCTCAAATTGTGAATGGCATGGGCGATCAATTCCTTCCCCGTTCCGGTTTCTCCCAGAACCAACACAGTGGAATCGGTCGGTGCTACTCGCTCCACTTCCAGCAGTGCCGACTTCAAGGCAGGGCTGTGGCCGATGATCTGTTCACCCTCGCACTCGAGGCGATTCTGCCCATTTTGAGGAACTCTGTTGTATTCCATCATTTACCCCACATTCGATAACTCATCTCACCGGGATCTCATGTAAACAAGCGGCGAAATCACATTATGTGTACATCTGGGTAGACTCCTTGGTCGTTCAGTGTCGTAGATCGCCCTGCCGCAAGGCTGCGCGAATGATCTGGAGCAGGAGTTCGTCGCTGAACGGCTTACCGAGGAATGCGACGGCGCCAGCTTGCAATGCTTGCTGACGCGATTCTTTGTTGTCGTGAGCAGTGATGAAAATGATGGGAATCTTGTAGCCCGCGGCGGCAAGATGGCTTTGGAGTTGTAGCCCATTCATGCCCGGCATCTGAACATCCACGATGAGGCAGGATGTCTCGTGCAGCTGGCCAGACTTCAGGAAACTTTCGGCAGATTCGAAGGCCGACGCCTCGAAGCCAAAAGACTTGATAAGTAACGTTGTTGTCCTGCGGATGGACTCGTCGTCATCAACTAGCGATATGAGATTCTTCCTTACTCCCAATTGTGCACGTAAAGCCGAATGAATGGTTTCAAGTAGCATCTCGTCAGTGAATGGTTTGCCGAGGAATGCGACAGCGCCAGCTTGCAAGGCGCGCTGACGGGATACGGTATCGTCGTAAGCGGTGATAAAAACGATTGGAATTTTGCAGCCTAGCCCAGCGAGATGGTTTTGAAGTTGTAGGCCACTCATGCCGGGCATTCGGACGTCAACGATCAGACACGATGTCTCGTGCAGCTGATCAGACTTCAGGAACAGTTCCGCAGATTGAAACCCTGCCGCTCGAAACCCAAGCGACTCGATCAGCAGCGTTGTGGTCCTGAGGACGGACGCATCGTCGTCAACGACCGAGATTAGATTCTTTGACATTCTCACTCCAACTGAAGTGAGGGTATTCCTGGAGGTGAAAGAAATCTATTGGGTGTTGGTATTTCTAGATTGGCTGAAAGGAGGATGCTCGTAAACTTTGGCTTACGAGGCTTTTTCCCAAGGAGCTTTGACCTTCTCGATCATTTTTATCAGTTCGGCGAGCGATGCAGCTTGCATCTTCTCCATCGCCCGGCTGCGCTGGACCTTTACGGTGCTTTCCGCGGTTCCAAGTTCAGCAGCGATTTGTTTGTTGAGCATTCCCGCAACGACCATGGAAACCACCTCCTGCTCGCGAGAAGTCAACGATTCAAAGCGTTGCCGAAGGTCCGCCACTTCCTTGTCGTGTTTGCGCCTGGCGCGGTCCCGATCAAGTGCCACGCGAACCGCATCCAAAAGCTCCTGGTCACGAAATGGCTTGGTAAGAAATTCAACCGCTCCGGCTTTCATAGCACGAACGCTCATAGGAATGTCGCCGTGGCCGGTAAGGAAAACTATCGGGATACAAATGTTTCGCGTCGCAAGTTCTCGTTGGAAATCGAGTCCGCTCAATCCCGGAAGCCGGACATCCAACACAAGACAACTAGGAATATCAGCAGGCTTTCTGCAAAGAAAGCCATCCGCTGACTCGAAGGTTTCAGCCTCCAGCCCCACCGTGCTCAACAGGAACTTCAGGGAGGAACGTACCGATGGATCATCGTCTATAACAAAAACTAACGAAGCCGCCGTCATGAAGGACTCTCGCCGGCTGCTGGCAGCGTAAATGACAACACAGCACCGTGAGGCGAGTTGGTTGTGGCCCAGAGTCGTCCGCCGTGACTTTCGATGAGTGAGCGGCTAATAGGCAACCCCATGCCGATGCCATTTGCCTTTGTTGTAAAGAATGGAGTGAATAAACGATCTCCTTCTGAACCGAGGCCCGGGCCCGAGTCGCGGACCGAAACCAACACGTCGCCGGATTCATCGGCGCGGGATTCCACAGCGAGTACTCTGGATTGATTAGCGGCTCCAGTCATGGCTTCAATGCTATTCATGATCAAGTTCAACAAAACCTGTTGTAGCTGAATACGATCAGCCCGCACGAGTGACAAAGTGTTTGCCAATTGACACTCGACCAAGACTTGATTCTTGTGAAGCTCATGGCCGACTAGAGCTAGCACCTCCTGAATCACCTCGTTTACGTCCAATGCGGTCTTCTCGACCGGTACTTTCTTGATGAACCCGCGGATCCGAGATATAACAGCGCTGGCACGGGTTGCATCTGCAATGATTTCTTCCAAAGCCCGGCGCAAAACTTCAGGTTCGAGGCTATGATTGGCGAGCAGTCTCAGGCATGCACTGCCGTTGTTCGTAACGGCAGTTAAGGGCTGATTGACCTCGTGGGCGATCGATGCTGCCAGTTCTCCCATCGTCGTCAGCCTGGAAACACGCGCAAGTTCTGCCTGGGTCATCCGCAAAGCTTGTTGAGCCTCTCTCCAATCATGCAAATCCACGACTGTTCCGAACCATTTCAAAATTCGACCACTTAGATCTCGCAGCGGCAGAGCCCTCGAAATACACCAACGATATGTCTGGTCCGCTGCTTTCAGGCAGCGAAATTCTTGCTCAAACGGTTCGCCCCTGGAAACTGCGCGCGTCCAAGCCCGAGACATACCTTCAATGTCGTCCCGGTGGACGGTCTTCATCCAGCCAGCGCCTCGCACCTGTTCCGCCGATAATCCCGTGTAGTCCAGTACGCGCTGGTTGCAATAGTCAACTGCGCCGTCTGGTTCAGCGCTCCAAAGCATCTGCGGAATGGTCTCCGTTAGTTCACGGAGAGTCCGCTCGCTTGCGCGCAACTTCTCTTCGGCGTGTTTTCTCGCACTGATATCGCGGATGAAACCGGTAAATACCTTATGACCGTCTCTGGTCAGTTCGCCAAAGGAGACTTCCACCGGAAATTCCTCGCCATTTTTCCGCAACCCGGTGAGTTCTGTCCCTTGCCAGTTGATGTGCCGCTGGCCAGTAGCCAGGTAGCGCCTGAAACCGCCATCATGCAACTTGCGCATCCACTCCGGCATTAACACAGTCAATGGCTTCCCGATCAGTTCCGTTGGATCGTAACCGAAGATTCTCGTGGTGGCGGGATTCGCAAATCGAATTGCGCCATTCTCGTCCATGGTAACCACGGCGTCACTTGCCGTTTCTAGCACCAGCCGATGGCTCTCTTCGATGTAGCGGCGGGCAGCCTCTTCCCGTTTACGTTCAGTAATGTCCGTGATAATTCCGCCGATCCCATACATCTCACCATCTGCGTTGAACAGGGGAAACTTCTGGGCAATACTCGTATGCTCCCCGTCGTTCTGCATTGTGACGTGCTCAAACTCTATCGGTACCCCCGCCTCCAGCACCTCCCGATCACTTGCTTGAAAAGTAGTAGCTTGTTCCGCTGGAAAAAGTTCCTCGTCAGTCTTACCGTTGATGTGTTCTTCCGTGATGCCTCGGACCCGCTTGAACTCCCGGTTGGCATAGATGTATCGGCCCTTCCGATCCTTCAAGAAAATCATGTTGGGGCTGTTTTCGAAAAATACCTGTAGCTGGATTTCGCTTTGTCGCTGTTTAGCCTCAGCCTGTTTGCGGTCGTTGATGTCCTCGCAAGCAATCAAAGTGCGCAATGACGAGTCGTCGCTTTGCTTGGGCGGAATAGCTAGAGCTTTTCGGATTAAGAACCAACGATATTGGCCGTCAGCGCGCCGCACGCGCGCTTCAGTCGCAAAGGGTTTTCCGGTGGACAGACTGGCGTTCCACTCTTCAGCAAAACCTCGGACATCGTCAGGGTGGATAAGGGTTTGCCAGCCTGAATTCCTCAGTTGTTGCAATGAGCCGCCTGTATATTCTTGCCAAGCGCGGTTCGCAAACTCGACTGAGCCGTCAGGCAACGCGCACACCACCATTGCGGGAATTGTCTCAATCAGCATCCGCAGGTCTAGCGGTTCGCTAGTCTGGGCGGGTGATTGTGTTTCAGCCGTCATCTTTTGCAGGCGCTACGCCGATATGCTTTTGTTTTCCGTTGCGTAGTACGGGTTGTCCCGCAGAGCGCCACGGCAAACTGCGAGAGGGTGAGCTCCAAATCCGCCGTCCAGCACAAGACGTCCAGAAACTGTATTGATGTCGTACATACAAACGATCACACACGGATACCGAGCGGCCAACGTAGTTGCCCCACTCTCGACGTCGACGACTTCGTCTGCACCCCTGCCGGGTAAGGGAGCCTGCCCCATGCCGAGGTTGCCTAGATACCTGATCGCCATTGCTCCTTTGCCGACGGCTTTCGAAAACGCCGCGTCGATGCTGGCCAGGGTCGCGGCTGCAGAAGACTCCCGCCGCAGAATGACCAAACGCCCGTCTCGAATAACACGATCGAGGTCGCGGCCTGCCTTTCGCAGAGTCTGCAAGACTCGCTCATTCGCTTCGTCGTGTCCGAATAGAACGGAGTACTGAGATTCGTCATCGATCCCCAACTCAAGAAAGCGAACGCCGCGCTCGAATTCGGCGTCAGTATGCCAGAAGTGGATGAGGTGGCTGCCGAGTGGAACTTCATCGTCGGTAATGCCGAGTGCGATTTTGCCGAGAGAGACTTTCATGGAGAATTCACCATGGCTGAGAGTGTAGGTCCGGCAAAGCAGGGCGTTGTCGGTGACATTCAACTTTCATGGAAAAATCCCCACATGATTATCTTAGACCGGCCACAATGCCAACGCAATCCTTGCGCCCCTGGCCCAACACACCGGAAATCATGGAGAGTGATGAACGCTTTGAAATTTCAAGGGGATGACGGCTCGCGTCGAGGCAAATTCCCAGCCGCGAGGAGCTCTGATCAGCGCTGCAACCTACCTTGAGAGGACTCTCGCGGGAAAGGACGAGAGTGTGTGGCGCTCCTCGTCATGAACATCGTTCGGGGATACCGGATGTCAGGAATTTCTTGGCTCACGCCAAGTGCTCGTCATTGTCCAGGTATTCGCCTGGCACATCATCTTCAGGAATTTCGTGAGTGATTACTTCTGACACTCTCGCATCCCTCGCATTTTCGACACCGTATATGGCATCCGCTTCGAACGCATTGCCTTCTTCTACCAACTCCTCCACACTTTCTGAGTCTGCAATCGGGGTGTCCGAAATCTGTTGAGTAGCTCCCCCTTGTCCAGCGGAGTCAGGGCCCGTTTCCATTCTTTTTTTTCGATCACGCTTTGTCATGTTTCTTCTCCCCTGCCGCGCGACTTCATTCTGTGACTCCCTCACGGCGCACAAGCGAGACTGCACGATTGGGACCCTTTCTCGTCGACCGAATATGAATTTTGAGTGCCCGTCTTCGGAGCAGGCAGGCCAATCTCGCCCCTCAACCAGACAGGGCAAACCCTGTACTCACCGGGGCTGCTCTCGCGCGGTCCGAATTGAGTCCACTGAGTCGAACCGATCCAGAGCGGCGCGACCGAGTTCATGAGTACAGGAGGATGACGTGTCCGTCAATATATCGTCACGAACTGTCGCTGCATTGACTCCGCGCTGACCTTGTCGAGGTCTAAATTTCTAAAACCTGCACAGGTGAGCCGGCAACTACTCTTTTCGCAACGCCGTTTGCTGAGTTCAGCTCGAGATTCGTGTATGGCCATGTTCGTGCACCCTCAGTGATCGAAACCACCGGCCCGGAGAGACTCACTGGGACCGAAGCTGAACATGACAGTACGAGAGTTTCAATCAGGAGGAAGAATATATGACTCGTCGCATACCGCAGATAATCCTTGCGCTGGTGATCTTAATTCCCTACACCTCTCTGCATTCGCAAAGCAAGAGTGCGTTCAACGGCTTCGATCTGGTCGATAAGACAGGGAATATTCGCAAGCCAACGGATTATCGGGACCTTTACCAGTATCTCGGAACCTACACTCCCACCGGTTCCAATGGCGACACTGAAATGCATGTTACCTACGCTTCGCCGGGTGCGGCTCAGTACTACCGAAAGAACGGCAAGTTCGCCGATGGGACCGTACTCGTTAAAGATACCTTCATGACCGATCACGCCAAATTCACGACAGGTGATGCGCGTTGGGCTACGAACACCATCGTCTGGTTCGTGATGATCAAGGACTCCAAGCATCGGTTCCCGAATAACCCGCTGTGGGGTGATGGATGGGGTTGGGCACTTTTCAAGGCCGATGCGCCCGACAAGCAAGTCGCAACCAGCTACAAAAAGAACTGCCTGGGCTGTCATGTTCCAGCTCAGTCAACCGACTGGTTATACGTACAAGGTTACCCAGTTCTCAAATCGAAATAGCCAACAAGGTTTCAGAGAAACACGTTCGCAAAATGTTCGACAAGGAGAATTGCAATGCAAAAGTATCTGTTGCCAATAATCGTTGGAGTTGGACTGACAGCCGCAGCCCTGTACATGCTGCTCGCGAAACCGGTTGCTGCCCAGACTAAGCATTCGAGCACTAATCAGTCGAGCGTGACGTTTAACGCTGATGGTACTGTGAATGTCCCTGATCCCCACGTTTTCCGCAGGTGGGTCTTTGTAGGCGCTCCCCTGACTCCCGAGGGCCTCAATAATGGGAAGTTCAACTGCGATCAGCCCGGAGGTTGTACCAAGTCGAATTTCCCCGAATATCATCACGTATATATCGAGCAGAAAAACGTCGATGCATATCTAAAAACAGGGGACTTTCCAGAAGGAACGGTCATCGTAAAAGAACTGACCCGGGTTCTTGACCCAAAGTTCCCAGACGGCTCTCGTAAGGAACCCTCCGGACGCGGGTATTTTAACGGTGCGTACAACGGCATCGACATGTCCATAAAGGACAGCAAGCGCTTCGCAAAGACGAACGGCTGGGGTTTCTTCACCTTCGGGCATCATCCGTTGCCTTATGACAAAACCGCGGCTGAAGCGCCTGTAGGGTCGTGCGCCGGATGCCATATCGCCAATGTCGCCGACACAGACATGACTTGGATTCAGTTCTACCCGATCCTTCGTGATAAAGATCCAAAGTAAGTGCCGAGAGTTGTGTTTCCGTGGCCGAGGCGCCCAGCGAAGGGAGCAGCGAAAACGAGCATGCGATCACGAATGGCGTGGGCGATCTCTGTGCTGGTGGTGGTGCTGATTGTGATAGCGCTGATGCGTTTCAGCCTGACGGCGCTGCGCGAACCGGGGCCGGCTGAAACGCGCCTGGCCAATTTGTCCAAGCGTTATTTCATTTACCGCGCTAGTCGGCACGGAACTCCTCCGCACCGCCCCCTGGACACGAAAGCAAGCATTGAAAGAGGCGGTTCACACTACGGACTCGATTGCAGCGTATGTCATGCCGACGATGGCCGGTCACAACGACCCCTGGGGCAGTGGATGTACCCGCGCGCATCCGATCTCACGAGCAAGGAGGTGCAGAGCTACTCAGACCAGGAGCTGTTTTGGATTATTAAGAATGGAATCCGCTACACCGGAATGCCGGCCTTTGGCAAGGCCGAGACTCCGGAACACATTTGGGATCTCGTGAATTATGTGCGGACTCTGCCGGGCGATCCGCAAAAAGGTGATTCAACGAAGTAGCGAAAGCTCGGTACGACCTTCCGTACTTCGCCGTAGACTTTTGAGCGTCTCGAGCGTGTTCAACGGACTAGCTCGGATCTCCTGTCGATATTGCGTCACGTGTTTGTCTCGCTGTCGTTATAGCGTCACGGACGAGTTGCCGCGAGCCATTGCGAAAGCATTTCCAGTATATCCAGCCAAGACAATATGGCGAGATATTCGGCCCGTGGCAATCGTATTGCAACAGTTCAGTGGCGTAAAGCACGGACTTTCTGTTGATCTGCAAATGGCGGTGAACGTATGGCGCGCCACAAGATCAGCCACCTTAACTACCAACCCGAAAATTGGAGGATCTGCATGCCTGAAAACAAAATTGAGGAAGTCGATATTTTGAACTTTGCTCTTAGCATGGAATATCTTGAGGCGGAATTTTACACGTACGCGACTACCGGCAAGTCCATTACGAGCTTCGGTATTGCGACTAAAGGCAGCGCGAATGGCGCCAATCCAGCAAACGGCGGCACCACGAAGGGAGGGGCGAAGGTCACCTTTTCCAAAGACGAATCCATCCTTCACGATATTGCGACGCAGATCGGCGCCGATGAACGCGCCCACGTAGTGCTGCTGCGCGGCGCACTCGGCTCATCTGCCGTTGCCATGCCCAACATTGACCTGAGTGCGATTGGTTTCGGCTTCGGAAACCAGGAGGATTTCCTCCGAGCAGCACGCATTCTCGAGGACATCGGTGTGACCGCATACTCGGGTGCTGCCGGTATGCTCAAGACTCCCGACATCATTACGGCAGCGGCGGGCCTTCTCGGAGCTGAGGCTGAACACGCCGCCACAATACGGACACACATTGCACGGCTGAACATAGCGACGACAGCGGTGGACGGCGTAGACCTGATTCCCCCACCAAGTGGAGACGCAAGGCAGTTGTTGTCAATCAAAGTGAGCGATGGGCTGATCGCAACGAGGACAGTTGGCGAGGTACTCTATCTTGCGTTTGGTGGGAAAGCAGGAGTCAAACAAGGAGGGTTCTTTCCCACCGGTCTCAACGGCAAAATTGCCTTAAGCTCCGAAGCGGCGGCATCCGAGAAGATCGCCGCATAGCAGCTTACTTAGGCTTTTGGGCTCGAATCGGCGCCTGAAATCTTAAATAGCGTTGCAGAGCGCAGGGCTGGCGTCAACAGAACTTCTCAAGCACGGTTGGCCGGCATTCTCTTCACCACAGGATCCGGCCGGCCGCGCACAACTCGCATCGGCGGTTTCCGACCGAAGGTTGGTCGAAAGCCGAAGGAGAACGCATGCCGCAAGTTTCCTTCTCAGCGAATATCAAGCCGTTGTTTCGCGCCGTAGACATTTCGCACATGAAGCGATTCGGCGTAGAACTAGACGATTACAACTACATGTCGAATTCAGACAACGCAAACAAAGTGCTCGCGACTCTCTCGCCGCACGATGGCGAGCCCCCCACCATGCCTCCGGGTGGGCCCTATTGGACAGCGGACCAGCTCGCATTGTTCACGCAGTGGCAGAGCGACGGATACCAACCGTGAATCTTTTTCGCGATCGAGAGCAGCACCCGTTTGGGTGGACCGGGAGTGCGTCAAAGCGCGCACGCTGGGCACCAATCCCGATACGCACAATTGTGGGCCTACGGGTTTATGGCGCACAGTTACTCCAAGCTCGTCGAGGACGAGAGCGTTTTGCCGAAATAGTCAGCAGCTTGGCTTCGTAGCCAAGTCGAATTTTTCCTGCCGGCCATAATGCTCTCCTTGAAGCTCCTGCCTCCAAATGCAGGTAGCGCGGGGGCTGGGGTCGGCATCGTTATATCTCGTTTCCCGTGCAGGTAGCGCGGGGTCGGGTCGGCATCGTTATATCTCGTTTCCCGAACCTTCGCTGAGCTGCTTCGATATGCGCAGCATTTGTCTGATTCAGCACGTCGCGCCGGCCTTCAGCTGCCAAACGGCTCGCATCTTGTTTCTGAGGTTTCTACTGTTCATCATCGTGTTGATGGTGTTTGCCGAACGGGGTCCAACCAAAAGCAGGCGCGAGTTCCTTGAGAAACAGATCAAAAAGGATCACAGCGCCTACTCTTCGACTCGGCAGAAAACTACGGAGCGGAACATCAGCCGCCGCACTGATCTGGAAGAACTTTCCTACGTAAGCCGAACCGGGCCGGAGAAAGGTCGCGCTCGAACCCGAAGTACCCCCAACCGGGGTGGATCCGTTGAATTCTACGAACGGGCACATGTTGCTGAGAATTGCTCGTAAGGAGTGACCCAGCCGCAGGTTGTGCTCCAGGTTAAACCCCGTATCGGCATTTCGAATGAAGCGGTGCAGGTACGGTATGCTGTACTCCAATACCATGTCGTAGGTCGCGTGCCGCTCGCGTTCACCAGTTATTGCCGATTCGTAACCAATGTCGCCCTGCAACGCCAAAGGACGCAGCCAACCCCATTTTAGGTCGCCAAATCCCTTGGCAAATACGAGGGTTGGTTGCAACGTGGTGCGATGTTCTGCCACACGGCGGGACCCAGTGGGAGCGGTCAAGAATAGCGCCGGGGTTAGCACAAGTTCATGCTCTGCACTGCGATAAAGTGCGAGTTTGGTTCCGACCTCAAGATCATCGAAGCCGGCGATGGTTGATCCCGCGACACGACGGTAAACACGCGATTGTTCGATCACGACCGACCAACGGTTCGGGTAAAGAGCTTTCTCGAAGGAGGCACTGAAACTACGGGAACTCCCATCTGGCAACGTAAGGAACTCGGCGCGTGGCAAATCCAATTCGTCCTTGATATTCGCATCCTCTGTGAACAGCGGCTCGATGAACATTCTCTGGCCGACAATGCCGTGCGCCCAAAGATCCGAAGGGATGCATGCGAGCATGACAGCGATAATCAGTAAACCTCGACCGTACTCGGAGATTCGTATTGCTTTCATGCGTGCCCTGAGTCCTCTATCGGTTTTCAAGTGATGGTGCACTTTCTGCTCCACTCGTCGCTGATCTCTTTACTTCTCGAGGTGTTTTCAGTACCGGAGTCCCGCATTTTCGTGTGTCATCAGGCGGCAGTATCGTTTCGGCTCGTGCCCACGTAAGCAGCAATCCAGGCGCGACGAATGCGGCGAAGCATTGCTGGATACAGAACGCGGCGAAATGGTTCAATCGCAACCAGGTACGGTCGCGTGAGCCACGACACGCGGCGGACGTATACCCCCCAATACAAAATGTAGCCGTTTGGGCTGCTCACCAGCGCAGTGCAGATGAAACCGTGGACGGTCTCGTTGCGGGTTTCACGAAGCGCTTCTCGCGGAAATTGGTACAAGACCCAAAAATGTCCATCCAAAGTACCTGGCGTTATTTCGGAGTCGTATCGGTCGCGTTGCGAGAGGCGTTCCAGAAATGAATCTTCCGGCCGCATCGCTTCTCGATCCCAACCGAATGCCCGCCCCAAGAAATAACGGAGGCCGTAAATTAAAGTCGCGAGGCGGCTCGGAGGGGCCGCGGATTCGAGCGCACGAATGTCCGCGATGGTCCGCCCGCTGCCGCCTCCAGGAAGATCCACAGACGACACGTCATAAAGCGGAACATCACGAAGAAGTTCGTGCGCGCGAAGATGCAAACTCCGATACTCGTTTGCGGACGCACGCATCATGAGGGTCGACCGCCACTTCTTCACGCCGCCTCGAAAACCGGCTGCATTTTCTGCTTTATTGTTCGGTCGAGAAACTCATGCATCAACGACCCAATCCGATCCCCTTCTTCTTCCAACGCGAAATGGCCCGTGTCGAGAAGATGGAGCTCCGCACTGGGAATATCTCTTTTAAAGAGTTCAGCACCCTCGACCGTAAAGATTCCATCGTTTTTGCCCCAAGTGATCAGCATGGGGGGCTGTTGTTTACGGAAATAGTCCTGCCAATCGGCATAGACATCCAAATTCCTTTTTGCGTTGTAGAGGATTGAAAGTTGGATTTCCTTGTTTCCCGGTCGGTCCTGATAAGCCTGGTCGATCACCCAATTGTCAGGGCTGATCTTCGACGGATCACTGACACCATGCAGATAATGCCACTTGGTTCCTTCAATCGTCAGAAGCCAGTCGAGTAGAACTTGAGCGTTCTTTTCGGTCCGATGTTTCCAATAGTCAAATAGTCCCTTTGAGAACTCCCTATTTATGGCTTCAACATGGGCGTCCCCGTTTTGGACGATCAAGGCGGTCACTCGTTTGGGATGCATTACAGCTAACCGGAAGCCAACCGATGCGCCTATGTCCGAGAGGTATAGCGCATATGAAGACAGATTTAGCTTTTCGATGAAATTCTCGGTTACGTTCGCTAACCCTTCGAAGGAATAGTCGAAATCGTTGACCGACGGTGCTGAGCTTTGGCCATATCCAGGGAAGTCTGGGGCAACGACATGATATTTATCCGCAAGCATGGGAATCAGATTGCGGAACATATGAGAAGACGACGGAAAGCCGTGCAAGAGCAGAACGGTAGGAGCGTCACGGGGACCGGCTTCGCGATAGAAGATTTCCAGCCCCTCCACATAAAGCGTGTGATAAAAAACGGTCGATGTAACAGACTTGCTCTCGGGCGCCATAGATGTCTCCTTGGGAAAGTCCGCATAGCGGCTCGCCCTGCGTGAATTCTGTTGCGGATATAGCGGACTTACGCGAGGCAATCGAGACACTCGCTCAAATTCGCCCCTGAATCGGTTTTCTATTTAGGAAACCAAAGAAGCTTCCTCATGTCGGCGCGGAAGCCTCCAATTAGGCCGAATGAAGTGGCAGGTGTAACCGTCAGGATATCGCTCCAAATAGTCCTGATGTTCCGGCTCGGCTTCCCAAAAAGCCCCGGCCGGCGCGACTTCGGTCACCACCTTACCGGGCCAAATCCCCGACGCGTCGACATCAGCGATGGTGTCAGTTGCAATTCGCTTCTGTTCGTCGCTAGTGTAGAAGATGGCGGAACGATAGCTGGTTCCACTGTCGTTGCCCTGGCGATTCAGTGTGGTCGGGTCGTGAATCTGGAAGAAGAACTCCAGCAGCGTCCTATAACTGAGCTTGTCAGGATCGAAGATGATTTCAATTGCCTCGGCATGAGTGCCGTGATTACGGTAGGTCGCATTGGGTACGTCGCCACCCGAATAGCCGACCCGTGTTGAAATCACACCAGGGTAGCGGCGCAGTAGGTCCTGCATGCCCCAAAAGCAACCGCCTGCGAGAATTGCGCGTTCGGTAGATGTGCTCACGTTTTTACTCCTTAATCTTCAGTCTCGAATAGCCCTCGCGGGTTGATAGGTTGCAGCCGGCCGATCTGAACAGCTCCGGGCCGGCCGTGTGCATCGATTGCCGCGTGTCGTTCGCGGATAAAAGCGGATGATCGTCTTTCCCTTGATCCGCTCGGTCGAGTTGAAGGCGGCGACCGCATCGTCGAGGGCAGCCACTTTCCCGATGTTTGTCCGCAACCGACAGTCCCGGACCCGTTGGACGAGCTCACTCAATTGGGCCCGATCGGGTACGACGACGAAGTCGATGGTCAGGCCGCCAGTGGGCCGCGCCTCGGTTGGGCCGGCAATGGTCACCAGCGTTCCTCCGGCGCGAATTACGCCCGCAGAGCGCTTCGCGATGTCGCCGCCAAGGACATCGAAAACCAAATCGACCCTGCCGACATCTTCCAAGGTGTCGTTATCGAGGTCAACGAACTCCTGTGCGCCGAACTCGAGAGCCGACTGACGGCCTGCAGCGCGCCCCGCGCCAATTACGTATGCACCGGCCTCACGTGCGAGCTGGGTAGCCATCGAACCGACTACGCCGGCCGCACCGTGCACAAGGACGCTCTGGCCCGCACGAATGCGGCCGTGCTCGAACAGCGCCTGCCACGCCGTCAGGCCGGGCATCACGAGGGCCGCGCCCACCGTGAAATCAACGTCGCCCGGCAAGGGCGCGAGGTTGCGTGCCTCGACGGCTACATACTCCGCCAGCGTGCCGTCCCGAGTCCAGTCCGTGAGGCCGAACACCCGCTGTCCTACCGATAGCCCCGTCGTTCCATAGCTGAGGGCGGTGACCACTCCGGCCAGCTCGTGGCCGGGGATCGAAGGCGTCCGATCACGACCGAGGCGGTCGATCCACGTCGAGGGCCACGACAACTCATCCCCGGTGAATCCTGACGCATGAACCTGGACGATGACATCGCCATAATTGGCGCCCGAGAGGCTGGCGAGCGCCGCCCCTTGCGGCTCCGGCCGATCCATCAACTTCATCCCGGCGGTTCCCGCAGCCCGATCCGTCACCACAATCGCCTTCATCGGTCACCTCCCTGTGTCGAGTTCTTACCTGCTAGTAGTCGCTCGATCGTTTGTTGCCGTGCCATGTCTCTTTACTGGAAATGTAAGTTATTTTCCCAGCTGCCTACCTGCGCTTTTCATCAGCTAGCATTCCGCGCCTTCTCTTGAGAATCAAAGCCGCAGCCATCCTTCCGGACTCGGAAGATCTCTAGGACATCCGGCATCTTGGGCTTCCGTCCCACTGAGTGTCCCGGCAGGTCACTTCATCTCCGAGTAACTGCACGAACATCGCCATACCAATTTGCGATTCAAATCCAGCGACAGAAAGAAAGGAAGGTAGTTCGCTGGCTGATATGTGCAGATTATCGAGACTTAGACCATGCGCGGGTCAACTACAGTCAATGTATGGTCATTCGAGACGTCATAACGACGCGAAGAATGATTCCTACACCGTAGCCTCTTTGCTGTTCCACTCCGCTCGGGAGAATTCTGGTTTCGCCCTGTTGCACTCCCGAGTGGATGAATATGCATCGTTTGTTGTTGTGGTGGTGCAGTTTTGCGCAAAACGGCCCGACGCCTCCGCGAGCTCGAAGAAAAACGTGCGCGGCGGCGAGCATCCCCAGCTGCGGCGCAAAGAAATAAATCCACAGCGCGTGCCAATAGCCGGCCTGCAGTGCTGAACCGAGAGTTCGTGCCGGGTTCATGCTGGCGCCGGACAAGGGTGATTCAAATGTTATGTAGAGCGCGTAGAGGATCCCGACGAAGTACGGCGTGTAGCGAGACACCGCTTCGCGATTCGTTGCCACCAACACAGTGATCATCAAACCAAACGAGATCCCCACTTCCGCGATGAACGCGACAACACTGCCGTATATACCAGGCACGGTGACGGCATAACGCACGGCCTGGTCCGCAGGTGCGCCGCGCAGCATGTACTTGGCTATCCCGGCGCCGAAGATCGCCCCACAGAACTGTGCGGCTACGTAGTACAAGGTGTCCCAAAGCCTGATTTTTCCCAGCCGATAGAAGGTAAGGGTTACCGCAGGATCGAAGTGACCTCCCGATTGCTTGCCTGCCGGCGACAGAACAATCGCAACTACGGTCCCGCCGACCGCCAATCCCATCAGCAGGCGACGAGAGAACGCGTTCGAAACCAGGTGGCGGAGCGGCGAGGCAGGATGCTGCAACAAGGTCGCGAATGCACAAACAGAGAACATATAAACCGCTACCCCGCTGGCTTCCATCAGATACTCCGGCCAGTGAAGGCGTAAGCCGCTCACTGCGGAAAGGCCGTCATGATGACGTGCGTTTAGCCAGCGCCGCATGGCAAGGTTCCTGACGTTTCCTCCCAACTGCCGACTCGTTCACGAAGGAGCACGAGCATAACCAAAAGGGGGAAGGACACTACCTGGCGCTAGAACAATAAAATCTGCAGCTCGGATTCGGCGTGCAGCTCTGATCCTGAGCTAGCTGTAGCGTCGATGTTGTACCAACTAGGCCCTTGATCCGGATCCTTCCAAGCCTCGCACTGATTTTGCGGCGCGTTGAAGTTGCGCGGAAATCAGCCCACTCCTTGTGGAGGTAACGACAAACATCAAAACAGCGTCGGGATTTCGACAGAGTGTCAAGCGAATGACACTTCTATAGGAGCAATGTTTTTGGTTTTTGTGCGGAGTTGTGATCGTAGATACAGCCGTCTAAGAATAAAGAATTTCTCTCGCGCAGGGCAGGTCACATTTGGAGACACAAATGCTTCCAAGAAAGTCGATTACTCGTGCTAGTGGAAGCTCTTCCCTTCAAGAAGGCAGAATGAAACGAATTGCCTGGGCTTTTGTTCCACTCTTTTGTACGGCGATGTTCCTGTTCGCCGGCGACAAGAACAGCGCTCACGAGATGACGGGCTGGGTGTGCAACGCCAAGTGCGTTGACCACAGCTCGGGCACGGCTACCTGTAGTAAGAACTGCTCTGAAACCAGCGGAAAAGTTGTGTTCATCAGCGACGAAGGCCACGTCCTCCAGATTACTAATCAGGACAAGGCTCAGCCCATGGCCGGCAAGCACTGCAAGATGACCGCTAAAAAAGACCCGGCTAGCGACGCACTCGATGTACAGAACATGGTGGAATTGCGTGGGCCGTAGCCAGGAATAACGAGACACTGTTCTTCTTCGCGGGGGCGCGCGCATCGCGGTCGAGGCACTAACGGGCTTGGCTGGCGTAAGTACGTTGGATCAGAACGACGCGTAATTGCGCGCTACGATTTCGGCGCCTCCGCGCCAGTCAAAGACTTGGTTACACATTTTGGACTAACTCCTGAGCGCGTCGCCGATAAGGCTCGCGTGCTGGTGAAAGGGTGATCATGCGGGTCGCTGTGGGTGCAGACCATGCGGGCACACCGCTGAACGAGGTTGCTATTGCGGAACTGCGCAGGCTGGGGCATGACGTTGTTGATCTGGGGACGCACGATCCCACACAACCGGACGACTATCCGGATTACGCAGCAGCGGTCGCAGAGGAAGTCACCAGCGGCCGTTGCGAAAGGGGATTGCTGATTTGCGGCAGCGGTGTAGGGGTAGCAGTCGCGGCTAACAAGGTGCCCGACATTCGCGCCGGCATGTGCCACGACATTTACTCCGCACACCAGGGCGTAGAACACGACAATATGAACGTCCTTTGCCTGGGTGCACGAGTGGTCGGGCCCGAATTAATGCTTGACCTCGTGCGTAAGTTCCTTACAGCGCGCTTTAGCGGCGAGGAACGCCATCGCCGCCGCGTAGCGAAAATAATGGCACTGGAACAGCACTTTTGTGGAGAGCAGACGCGGACTTGATTAAGACACGATCGCACCACCGCTCCGCTATGCCGCGTAGCACGAAGAAAGATGGAACGCGTAGATGGCGACACAAACTATAACGAACCATGCTGTAATGAAACGCCTGGAGGGTAAGGTTACAGTCATCACCGGCGGTGACCAGGGCATCGGCCGGGCTATCGGGTTGCGGTTGGCCGCAGAAGGCGCTGATATTGCCCTTTGCTACCGCGCCAACCGTGTAGGGGCTGAGGAAGTCGTGAATGAGATCACAAGCTCAGATCCAGGGGGTGGCGCAAGACGCAGGGCCTTCGCAGTGCAGGCGGATGTGAGCGACACGGCACAAGCACGAAACTTTGTCTCTGCTGCTTTCGAACATTTCGGAGGCGCCGACATTCTCGTCAACAACGCCGGCCTGGAGAAGCGCGCGCCTTTCTGGGAGGTAAGCGAACGGGATTATGACCTCGTGCTCGACGTGAACCTGAAAGGAGTTTTCTTCACCACCCAGGCCGTAGTGCAGCGATGGATCGCCGCTAAGCACCCAGGCAAAATAATCAACATCAGTTCGGTGCACGAGGAGTTGCCTTTCCCGCACTTCGCCGCTTACTGCGCCAGCAAGGGTGGTCTAAAGATGTTGGCGCGCGATCTTGCCATTGAACTTGCGCCTTTCGGGGTCACCGTGAACAACATCGCGCCCGGTGCCATCGAGACCCCGATCAATAAAGCGCTGCTGAATGACCCCTCGAAACTCAATCCACTGCTGGCGAACATTCCTCTGAAACGGCTGGGGACGGCCGATGACGTGGCTGGAGTGGCTGCATTTCTCGCCTCAACCGACGCAGATTACATCACTGGGACCACTGTGATCGTGGATGGCGGACTGCTGTGGTCGTACGAGGAGCAGTAAATGCGCAGCTTTTACACCGGGAAGTTGAGGTCGGTATGAGGAACAACATTCGCCTGGTCATCGCCGATGTCGACGGCACCCTCGTAACGCAGGAGAAGGTGCTTACATCCCGTGCCGTTGACGCCGTTAAGCGTCTCCGCGATGCCGATATCGCCTTCAGCATTACTAGCGGCCGGCCGCCGCTTGGCATGCGAATGTTGGTTGAACCTCTTCAACTCACCGAGCCCATTGCTGCGTTCAACGGCGGCGTGTTCGTGCACCCCGATCTTTCAGTCATGGCGCAGAGCTTTGTGCCCGCCGATATCGCCCGCAAGGTCATCGAGATGATCGGGCATCACGGACTCGACTGCTGGGTCTACACAGATCGCGATTGGTTGGTGCGCGATCCTAACGCGCCGCACGTTGCCCGTGAACAGTGGACCGTGAAGTTCCCTCCAAAGGTAGTGCCCGACTTCAGCGCACAACTCGACCGTGTAGCCAAGATTGTCGGCATTAGCGATGACTATGCCGCGGTTGCCCGCTCTGAAACTGATGTGCAGCGGGAATGCGGCAATCATGTGTCAGCCGCCCGCTCGCAGCCCTATTATCTGGACGTCACCCATCCTGACGCCAACAAAGGTCACGTGGTGGCAGTGTTGTCGGAAGCGCTCTCGATCCCTCCAGCCCAGATTTGCACCATGGGTGACATGCCAAACGATGTTTTGATGTTCCGGAAAGGTGGCGTCAGCATTGCCATGGGAAACGCCAGCGCCGAAGTACAGCGGCAGGCGCGATTCGTAACCACCTCGAATGAAGAAGAGGGTTTTGCGAATGCGATCGACAAGTTCGTTCTGGGCGAGCACCGGGAGCTGGCAGGAAGGGCCTCATAGCAGAAATGATTGCTGTGATCATGGGCGTTGCTGGAGCGGGCAAAAGCACGGTGGGCCAACTGCTCGCCACGGAACTGGGTTGCAGGTTTCTTGACGGCGATTTGCTGCACAGTCCGGCCAATATCGAGAAGATGACACATGGCATACCGCTTACCGACGCTGATCGCGCCCCATGGCTGATGGCCATCCACTTGCGGATCGCAGAATCGTTTGAACGGGGCGAACGCCTGGTGGTCGCGTGCTCCGCTCTCAAGCAGAAATATCGCGACACCCTCGAAGCCGGCGTGGCGGTTACCTGGGTGTATCTGAAAGGCAGCGAGGAATTGATCCGAGAACGCTTGCAGCACCGTCAGCACCACTTCATGAAGCCAGGAATGCTTGCCAGCCAGTTTGCCGATCTGGAAGAACCAGCAAATGCCATTGTCATCGGCATCGGCGTCGAACCAAATCTCGCGGCGGCTCAAATTGTAACTGCCTTGAATGTGTCCCAAATCAAGGCAAGCTAGAATCTCGCGATGTTAAGTTGTAAGGAGGATGGAATGACTAAAACCGACACGAATCAGAATCATACGCATACCCTCAACGCACAACCCAGGCTTCATCAGCATGCACGAGAGATTCAGGCTTACGGCACGGTGAGCCACGCGCTGCCGTTAGAACTCGAAGAGCCCGTGCGCCTGGAGATGACCGAACAACTCAATCAATTATTGGCCGACACCATGACGCTTCGCGACTTGTACAAGAAGTCGCACTGGCAGGTGGCCGGTCCAACCTTTTATCAACTACACCTTCTTTACGACAAACACTATGACGAACAAGTTGAACTAGTTGACGCGATTGCGGAGCGAATTCAGTTACTCGGCGGGGTGAGCCTGGCGATGGCGCCGGATATCGCCGAAACCACACAGATTGATCGCGCTCCTCGCGGCCGCGAGGAGGTTCCGGTTCAGCTCTCGCGCTTGCTGGATGCACATCAGATCATCATTCGCCAAACCCGAAAACTGGCGCGCCGCGCTTCCCAAATCGGCGATGACGGCACGAACGACTTGCTCGTCAGTGAAGTGCTGCGCACCAATGAACTTCAGATATGGTTCTTGAGCGAGCATCTCGTCAACATGCCGCTGGTAGAGGCGGAAGAGCGCTCGCTGGATCAAGGGGTCGCATAGCAACATTGTTGAGGAGAATTGCGTTATGGCTATCGTTTCACGCGGCTTTTCCGGGCGTCGCAGCGCAGCAGATGTGAAGCTGCCGCCGGGACAATATCTCACTACTGACTTCCCGGTGCTCTCCGCAGGACCAACGCCGCGCGTGCCGCTCGATCAATGGGAATTTGCCATTGACGACGGCTCCAACGTATTGCGGCGATGGGATTGGAAGGCATTTCGCGCGTTACCCAGTGAAACCGTGACCGTCGATTTGCACTGTGTAACGCGCTGGTCGAAACTTGGCACAACTTGGGAAGGCGTCTCCCTCGATACGCTCTTGGCGGGCATAAAAACCGATGCTGAATATGTTCTCGTGCGGTCATACGGCGATTACACGACGAACCTGCCGCTCGACGATCTGATGAACCATAAGGCGTGGATCGCTTTCCGATTTGATGACGAAGATCTTGCGCCCGAACACGGTGGGCCGGCGCGCCTTCTTGTCCCTCATCTTTATTTATGGAAGAGCGCCAAATGGGTGCGGGGCATGAGGCTCATGCAAGAGGACCAACCCGGATTCTGGGAAAGCCTCGGCTACCACGACTATGGAGACCCATGGCGGGAACAGCGGTATCAGGGCGACGAGTGATATGGCGTGTCGGAACCGTCGTCGCCTTTCACGACGAAACGGCAACGGCACGCACCATCACGCTCGAAATTCCAGATTGGCCGGGCCATGTCTCAGGCCAGCATGTCGACGTACGTTTGACGGCCCCAGATGGTTACTCCGCGGCTCGGTCCTACTCGATCGCCTCTGCGCCGAATTCTGAGGGGCGTGTCGAAATAACTGTGGAAAGGCTGCTCGACGGCGAAGTCTCGCCCTATCTCACCCAAGAGCTGGCGGTCACAGATCGTTTGGAGTTGCGCGGTCCGATCGGCGGGTGGTTCGTCTGGACGCCCCGCCAAACGGAGCCGGTGCAGTTAATCGCAGGAGGCTCGGGCATAGTGCCACTCATGTCAATGATTCGATCGCGCGCGGCTGTTGGCAGCACTGCTCCGTTTCGACTGTTGTACTCCGTGCGGGAGCCGGGGGCGGTTTTCTATCGCGATGAACTGCAGTTGGGGGCAGATCACAGCCATTGTGTCGGTATCACTTATGCCTACACACGAGTCGCGCCGAAGAATTGGCCGCGAACCCCAGGTCGCATCGATCCCGCCCTGATCGCGAGCGCGACTTGGCCTTCAAACCTTGCTCCCACTTGCTATGTCTGCGGTCCCACATCGTTCGTTGAAACGGCGGCCGGCCTTCTTGCCGCAGCCGGACACAGCCCCGACAAAATCAAGACCGAGCGTTTCGGCCCTACAGGAGATCGAAAATGAGTTCACATGCCTATGACTATCTTGACGGCAACGCCGCTGCGGGTGAATTGAGCAAAATCTTCGCCGTAGACCTAACCGCAGCGGAAGGACAGTGTGCACACTGCGGAGCGAAGAAGCACTTTGCCGAGGCGCATCTTTACACGCAGGCCCCCGGCATCGTGGCGAGATGCCCGGTCTGCGAGGAGGTCCTTCTTCGTCTGGTGAGTGTCCACCACCACGTTTTCCTTGATATGCGCGGTATGACGTACCTGTGCCTCGACACAACTCAACTCCAGGAGTCCAGCAGAGAATGAGCCTTTATTCTGAGTGGAGCAATCTCGTCCCGGCTAGCTGGACGGCCCGCTGCCGCCTGGGAGGCTAGTTGATCGAGAGCCTTGCCCATTTAGTGCCACTAATCTGATTTACCATGAAAACTTCCAGGTTTAAGTTGAGTCATCGGTGATGGCCCCTGATCTGCCACGAGCAGATGAATCCGCCTGCTTATTCCGCCGAACCAATTCGTCGAGACTGAACGGGAAATTTGCCGATGTTGCCAGGAGCAGCGCGCCGCCGGCAGCCGAAAAGACTGAGGCATCGAGAGGCGCCTTTACTCCCAAAGCCATCGTCATCGTCAGGGCAAAGGCAATAAGAAGAAGTCCACTTAGCAAAGCAGTTATGCGAGTTTTCCAACCGAGGACAAGGAGAAGACCAAAAAGAGTTTCAGCAGCCGTGGAGATGATCGCTAAAGCCGGGATCGTTGCCGCAGGCAAGAACCAATTCAGCTTGGCCGTATAGGCCACAAACCTAGCATAATTTCCCCATGCCACATTGGGCTGTCCATAAACGCCCCAGAGGCCAAATCGGTCTGCGACGGCAGACAGAAACGAGATCCCGAGCGCGAGCCGTAGAAATACTGAGCTGACCGTTGCCAATCCCGTCCATCGTGTGTTCATCATTGCTCGCTTACTTGGCGGGCACCAAAATCGGAGCGCCTTTGTTTTTCACGAAGAACACGACAAATTTCGCCGCTTTGGTTTTACTTGCATTCCGCCCAACGATATGGACATCATCCGGGCCTTCGAAGAAGGTCTGACCGGGCGTCAGAGTCACTTCCTTCCCGCCTCTGATCTGCATCACCACGGAGCCTTCCAGCACATAAACAAACGCATATGCGTTGTGGCGATGTATTTGGTCCGAATGGCCCGGCGGATATTCCACGGTGATCATCACAGCTTCTTTGCCGGGACACTCTGTCAGGTCTTTGGAGATGAGCTGCGTTACCTTAGCCTCTTGTGCTACCAGCGTGGTGGACATGCAGCATACCAGTACTAGAACTATTCTTGTGAACGTCATACGTTATCCTTCGTTTGACAGACGAATTTTATTTCGTAGTACGTATGAGTTGGACCCTTTCCCATAATTCTGTCCCCCCTTCGACCTCGCATTTCGAACAGCCGGCTACTCTCCCTAAGCCAGACCGTCAGGCTGCGATGCGCAGCACGATCTTGCCGCGCTTATGATGCGGCTCACCCCCGAGCAACTCGTGTGCTCTGCGGGCTTGTTCCAGCGGCAGCACAGTCCCCACGTTCGTGGCCAGTTTTCCGCTGTCGAATAGTTCTGTGATCTTGTTCAGTCGCGCTGTATTCACATCCACATAAAAGTACGCTGCTCGAATGCCAAACTGCTTCTGCAGTGTCTCGGGAACAGGTGACACCACAGAGACCAGAATCCCGCCTGGCTTCAGGGCTCGAAGCGATCTCTGCTGCGTATCTCCTCCGACCGTATCGAGAACAACGTCCACTCCAGTCAACGAATCCTCGAATCGCTCCTTCTTATAGTCCACGACTCTTGCAGCCCCCAGACCTCGGACGTAGTCCAGGTCGGCCGAGGCGGCCGTCGCTACCACATGAAGCTCAGAGAGCTTGGCCAGTTGTACGGCGTAAGCACCAACATTGCCCGCGGCTCCATGGATGAGTACGGTCTGCCCAACGGTTACTTGGGCATAATCAAAGAGCATCTGCCAAGCCGTGACTGCTCCAATTGGAGCTGAGGCCGCCTCGATGAAGTTCAGAGTTCTTGGTTTTGTGGACATCATTCTGGCCAAGGGCAGTGCATAGTCCGCGTATGCCCCGGTGAGTTGCTCGTTCGTTGCACCGTAAACTTCATCGCCAACCTTGAAACCCGAAACCTCAGTACCAATTGCTTCGACGGTTCCTGCCAACTCGTACCCAAGAATAAGGGGCAAATGTTCGTTAGGTAGCTTGCCCTCGCG
>Ga0070741_10006899_pt1 | contig 23992 bp, 20 predicted proteins | sample Coa_R1_4_FD_66440 | JGI IMG/M metagenome (GOLD analysis project Ga0070741, IMG submission 66440) | Surface soil microbial communities from Centralia Pennsylvania, which are recovering from an underground coalmine fire - Coalmine... | ecosystem: Environmental > Terrestrial > Soil > Unclassified ...
AGTCGCGGTAGTCGAGCACCCGCGCCAGAGGTCCGCGCGTGGAATCGGTTCCGCGGTAGTGCACGCCGACGACGAACCCGGACGGATCGAACGAGGCGGCGATCCACCGCTCGGCCGCCGCGCGGATGTCGTCGCGCACGCGCAGGTAGGCCGTGGCCAGGCGATGCAGTTCGGTGCGATCGATGCCGTACGTCATCGGGTACAGATACGGCGTCACGCCGTTGACCTCGTCGCAGAATCCGCCGTGGCGTCCGTACTTGGCGGCGACGCGATCGAGGTGGATCTCGCCGCGCGCGGTGCGACCCGCTATCCGCATGTCGTCCGGTTCGAAGTAATAGGTCCACCAGTTCGGCCCGCGGGACGCGTCGAGATACAGCGGGCTGCGAAAATCGACGCGGACCCCCGCCGCGCCCCGTCGTTCGGCATACGCCAGCGCGCCCAGCACGGAATGAAACTCCGAGAAGAGCCCGGCCCAGGCCGATCGCCTCGGAAACGCCTGCCGCGCGTGCAGCACGATCACGCGGTCGCGCACGTCGGGATCCGGAAGACGGCGGCGCAGCCAGTTGCGAATGCGGCGGCTTGCCGACGGCTTGATCGGCTCGCGCGGCGGACCCGACTCCGATCGATACCAGTCGATGGTCATCACGCGCAGTGATACAAGCGGAAGGGGCCGCGCGGCGGGTCTTCGTCGAGCGGCCGGCCGGCCTCGCGCGCGTCGAGCGCACACGTGCGGCCGCCGTCGAGACGGAACGACGGTGGATAGTCCTGCGGTGAAAAGTACGGCACCCACACCCACACCGTCTTCGGCGCGCGCGCGAGCGTCACACGAGACGCGCGCCGCCAGAAGATGTCGGGATCGGCGTCGTCTCGAACGAACGTCGGGTACGCGTCGCTGCGGCGGACGAACGCGAACGACACCTGCGTCGCCGCCGCCGGCATCTGCGAGAGCGCCAGCAGGTACGTCAGGCCGAACATCGTCTCGTGATAGCTCGCTTCTCCGACGATGGCCAGCGTCGGCGCGTCGAGGTGCGAGGCGAGAATGGCCGCGACCTCGGTCGGCCGCCCCGGCGTCGGGAATTCGAGTCCGGCGATCGTGAACACGCTGTGCGCGGCGCCGAGTGCCACGAGCGCCGCGGTCAGCCAGAAGCGGCTCCGCTCGAGGGCGGCGGCAACCAGCACGATCAACGCCGGGTAGTACACGAAGTTGTACCGGAACTCGACCATCAGGTTCTTGTGGAGCGCCAGCGATCCGGCCCACAGTCCACCGACGGTCACGGCGCAGACCCAGGCGAGCGCTTCGAGCGACGTGCGGTGCCGCGGATCGCGGAGCGCGCCGCGGATCCGCACGACGAGGACGGCCAGGATCGCGAGGCCGAGCGCGAGCCGGAACGCCATCCACGCGCGCTGCGGCGCGTCGAGGTCGAACCGCCACCCCTGGATCATCGCCTGGCACCCGTTGAGCGTCTCGTAGACGTAGGCGAACGGGTTCGACTCGTGCATCCACGCCTGCTCCGGGCTGTGCGCGTGCGCCCAGAACGTCGGCAGCCACGGAACGAACGCGGTCGCCACGACCGCAGCGGCCGCGGCGAGCGCCCCATACGCGCGCCGCGGCGTGCGAAACGCCATCACGCCGGCGAGCGCGATCGTCTGCGCCGCGACCGACATGACGACGAAGTAGTGCGCGTAACAGCCGGCGGCGTTCGCCGCGATCCACACGGCCCACCACGCGGCGCGCGGACGTCGGCCGGCCGCGAGCGCGTCGACGATCGCCACGAGCGCGACGAGCGCGACCGACACGCAGACGAGCGGCAGCGTGTAGTTCCGCGCCTCCTGCGCGATCGCCACCATCAACGGCGACACGGCGCTGAGCGCCGCGGCGATCGCCGCGCCGGCCGGCGACACGACGGCACGCGCGAGCGCGAAGATGGCCAGCACCGACAACACGCCGAGCGCGGCCGCGGGCACGCGCGCCGTCCACGCGAGGCGCGCCGCCGAGGGACGCGTCGCCGACAGCCAGCGCCGCAGCAGCAGGTAGAACAGCGGTGGATGCGTGTGCTGCACGACCGGGTCCTGGAGCAGCCCCACGACGCCGGCGTCCGTCGCGCCAGGGTTGTACGCGAACAGCGCGGGAACCGACGCCAGCGGCGCCTCACGGCCGATCGGCACGTCCGACGGCGCGCGGCCGAGCGCGATGCGCATCGTCATCGCTTCGTCGAGCCAGATCGGCCGCAGGCCGAGATCGCCGAAGCGCAGCGCCGCCGCGACCGCGAGGATGATGGCGAGTGTCAGGAGGGTGCGCGCGCGCGGGGTCACCTAAGCGATTATCGCCGCTGCGGTAACATCTCGCGCGTGTCGACCGCGGATTCGGGCCGCTGGTGGCGGTGGACCGCTGCGCTGGCCGCCGCCCTGCTGCTCTCTCGGACGTGGACGCTCGCCCACCGCGCGATCGACCTCGACGAGTTCGAGCACGCCCACGCCGCGTGGGCGACGTCGCACGGCGCCATCCCGTACGTCGACTTCTTCGAGCACCATCCCCCCGCGCTGTATCTCGTCTCGTCACCGATCTTCGCCCGCTTCCCGGTGGCGACCGATCCGGACGCGGCGATGCACGCGCTGTTCGCGGCGCGCGCGGCAATGTGGATCCTCACGCTCGCCGCCGCGCTCGTCGTCTATCGACTCGCATCGGCGTGGACCGACGCGGCGGGCGGCATCGCCGCCGTCCTCCTGCTGGCGACGGCGAGCCGGTATCTCGATTCGATGCTCGAGTTCCGGCCCGACGTCCCCGCGATGCTCGCGCTGCTCGCCGCGGCCGGCGCGCTGACCGCCGCGGCCCGCGCGAGCGGCCGCCGCACCACGGCGTGGTGCGCCGCGGCCGGCCTGGCGTTCGGCATCGCGCTGCTCTTCACGCAGAAAGTGATCTTCGCCGCGCCGGGCCTCGCGGTCGCGGTGGCGGCGACCGAACGCCGCACGGTCAATGCCGGCGCGTTCGCCGCCGCCGCCTGTGCGCCGATTGCCGGCGTCGTGGCATGGTTCGCCGGACACGGCGCGGTGGACGCGCTGTGGCACTACACGATCGTGGTCAACGGCCGCCTGAACGCCGATCAGTTCCCGCCGTGGCCGCGCATCGCGTCGCAGCTCGTGCAGCAGCCGGGCATCTACCTTCTGGGTGCGGCCGGCTGGTTCCAGGCGGCGCGGCGCCTGCGCACCGCGCCCGACCGCATCGCCGTGGTCGCCGTCGCCGCGTCGCTCGCCGCCGGCCTGTTCGTGATCGGAAAAGCCTACGACCAGTACTTCGCGCTGCTCCTGCCGCTGCTCGCGGTTCTGGGCGGGACGGCGGCGCGCACAGCGCCCGCGCGGACCGCACTCGCCGTGGCTGTCGCCCTCGCGGTCGTCGCGGTCGCCAACGACGTGCGGCGGTTCGAGCCAAACTCCGCGCAGCGCGCCGACATCGCGTGGGTGACGACACATACGCCGCCCGACGCGTCGTACCTCGGCGGATCGCCGGGGCCCGCGCTGTTCCGCCCGCATGCGTGGTTCTATTTCTTTCTGACGGGGCCGTTCGCCAGCGACGAGGACTTCGCGCGCCTGCTCGATCGGCTGCGCGCCGGCGACGTCCGTCCTGCGCTGCTGATCGACGATCAGTATCTCGCGCGCGCGCCGGCGCCGCTCCTCGCGTACCTCCGCGGCCGCTTCCGTCCGGTCGCGTCGCACGCCGTCTCCGTGCCGGCGAACTGACTACTGCGCGACCAGCTGCGTCTGCACGAGCTGGCGGTAGAACTTCGACGTGTGAATCAGCTCGTCGTGGGTGCCGCTCTCGACGATGCGGCCCTGGTCGAGGACGAAGACGCGGTTGACGTGCGCCACGGTCGAGAGCCGGTGTGCGATGACGATGGTCGTCGGCCGATAGTCGATCGAGCGCAGCGCCTCCTGCACGATCGACTCGAGCTCCGCGTCGAGCGCGCTCGTCGCTTCGTCGAGCACGAGAATCGTCGGCCGCCGCAGGATCGCGCGCGCGATCGCGAGGCGCTGACGCTGGCCGCCCGACAACTGAACGCCGCGATCGCCGACCTCGGTCGCGTAGCCCTCCGGCAGCCGGTGGATGTACTCGTCCACCGACGCCAGCGCCGCGGCCGCCTCGATCGCACCCGCGCCCGCCGCGTCGACGCCGTACGCGATGTTCTCGGCGATGCTGCGCGAAAACAGCGTCGGGTCCTGCTGCACGGTGGCGATGTGCGCGCGGAGCCACGCGGGATCGAGCTCGCGAAGGTCGTGGCCCCCCACGAGCACGCGTCCTTCGGTCGGATCGTAGAACCGCAGCAGGAGATTGAGCATCGTCGACTTGCCGGAGCCCGACCGGCCCACCAGCGCCACGACTTCACCCGGCCGGAGCGCCAGGTCGATTCCCTTGAGGGCTTCGACGTCGGGGCGCGTGGGATAGCGGAAGCGGACCTGCTCGAAGACGATCGCGCCCTCGAGCGGTTCGGGTTTGAGGCCACCCTCGGCCGCGATGGCCGGGCGGCTCGCCAGCAGGTCGAAGATCCACGTCGTCGCGCCGATCGCGCGGTACGACTCGGCGGCAAACCGCGACGCGTTCCGGAATCCGCGCGCCACCAGCAGCGCGTACAGCAGGAACGACAGCAGCGAGCCGGTGGTCAGCCGGCCGTTGACGATGAGGCCGCCGCCGATCCAGATCGCGAGCAGGGCCGCGCACTCGCCGGCGACGAAGGAGACGCCGTCGAGCACCGAATGCGCGGCGATCTTCCGCCGCGCAAACTCCAGCGCGCGCGCGCTCTCGCGCTCGTAGCGTCGCGACTCGGCGGCTTCCTGGCCGAAGGCGCGAACCGTCCGAATCCCGCCGATGACCTCGGCGGCCGCGGCGCCCGCCTCCGCGTGCGCCTGCTGCATGCCGCCGGCGAGCTCGCGGACCTTCCGTCCGAGCACCGACGTCGCGACGATGATCGGCGGGACGGCCAGCAGCGTGACCAGCGACAGCCGCGCGGAGGTGTAGAACAGCAGGCCGGTGCCGGCGACGGCGATGACGCTGAAGCGGAACGCGTCGGCGAGCTCTTCTCCGAGCACGATCTGCAGCATCGGCACGTCCGCCGAGAGACGCGTCGTGATCTCTCCCGTGTCGCGGCGGTCGAAGAACTGCACGTCCTGGCGCAGCAGCGTGTCGAATACGTCGCGCCGCAGCCGCAGCGCGGCCCGCTCCGCCCCCAGATTGAAGCAGTAGTCGCGGAGCCCGGTCGAGAACGCTTCGACGACGAGGATGCCGACGAGGATCAGGGCGAGCTGATTCAGCCGCGCGATCTGGTGGCCCTGCACGCCTTCGTCGATGATCAGCCGGATGACCTGCGGGTAGGCCAGCCCCGTGCCGATGCTGAGCATCACGAAAATGGTGCCGGGCGCGTAGAGCCGCCGCTCCCGCCAGACGAGCCGGGCGATCCGCCGGACCTGCGGCATCATGCGGCGGCGATCCCGATCTCGGCCAGGCGTCGCTCGATCCGCCGCTCGAGGAGCTCGAACTTGCAGCCGGGCTCGATCGGCTCCTCCCACTTGTTGTGCCAGTGCCACGCGAACGCCCCGTCGAACAGCTCGGCGCTGTACGGCATCTTCCTGAACGGCTCGAAGTCGGGAATCGCCTGCCACTCGGTGTTGAAGAAGGGCGACGGGAAGACGGCGATCGAGTGGCCGAGATCGATGGCGCGCTTCACGTTCTCTCGACCCCAGTTGTACTTCCCCGGCGGAATCGCGATCAGCCCGTCGACCAGCGCGCGCGCGAACGCGCCGCCCCGACGAAGCCGCATCAGCGCGGGCGCGTATCGATCCAGGAAGTGCTCCCACTGGTAGACGAACTCCCGATCGAGGAAGACGCCGAGGCTGCGCAGCAGGACCGTGTCCATGTCGGCGTACACGCCGCCGTAGTTGTGGAGCACCAGGATGCGGAACAGATCGCCGTCGCGGTACACGCGGCTGTCGCGCGCGCGGTAGATGCGCGGGTGCGCTTCGAGCGCCGTCCCGCGCGATTCCACCTCGGCATCGTAGACACGCAGCGTGAGGCGCGGCAGGAACGGCCGCAGCCATTCGTTGGACGACAGGTCTCGATCCGACCAGAGCACGAGCGAGCACGTCGACAGGTCCTGCGTGGCGAAGAACGCCTTGACGGGCAGCGCCTGCTTGCGTCCGAAGCGCCGCACCTTCGGCCACCACGTGCCGACGCGCTCGCGCCAGTACATGTGGAAGGTGACCGGTTCCCTCGGCGGCACGTCGGGCAGCGCGCGGCAGAACTCCAGCGAACGGCGCCAGTCGGTGTAGAGCTCGGGATGAGTCGCCGGCGAGATGTCGATCAATAGAGGCAGCACCACGCGTACATCGGCGCGGGCAGGTGGAAGCCGATGTACCGATAGAACCAGCGATCGCACTTGCACCGGATGCCGAGCTCGCCGCGCGAGTCGCCCGCGAACCCGAAGCCGCCCGCGTGCACGAGACAGGACAACACGGCCTGATCCTGCCGGTGGTTGCGGCGCGACGATCCCGGCGGGGCGATGCAGTCGCGGTTCAGCGCGCACGCGCGCCACGGCACGACGATGTCGCGGTAGACGCGTTCCCGGACGCCGGGATCGCGGTGGCCGGTTGCCAGGCCGACGAGCGTCGCGTCCGCGTTCGCGCGATCGCGGTACTCCTCGGCGCGCGCGCCGAGCGACGCCAGCGTCCCGGGATGCGTCCACTGCCCCATCGTCCCGCTCGACGCGCGGACCCACACGCCGCGGCTCGCCTGCACACGACGCGCAATCGGCTCGAGCGACTCGAAATAGGATCCGGCATCCGCCCAGAGCACGTCCTGCGGATCGCCCGTCGCGCGCGTGCGCTCGACGACATCCGCGACGATGACCGGCTTCCACGCATACTCGCCGGCGTTGACCTCGACGTTCAGGTGCGGCGGGTAGGACGCGTAATCGAACTTGTGGTACAAGAGCCCGTCCCACCGCGGCAGCGCCTGCACCTCGGTTGCGGTCAGCCCCAGGTCGTAGCACTCGACGCGGGCGTCCAGTCGCGCGAGCGATGCGAGCAGGTACCGGAGCGGCCCCGCGTGGTTCGACGACGCGGCGGTCACGACGATCACATCGTGAAGCTTAGGTCATTTCGACCGATGGCGCCATCGTGGGCGCGGTACGACATCTGGAACGTCGCGGTGTCCGCGCTCGACGCGCCGCTCCACGACGTGCGCCAGCTCGCGGCGGCAGCGCCGGCGCGCTGGATGCGCCGGCAGCCAGCGTTCGAATTCCTCGCGGATCCGTTTCCGTACCGCGATGGCGGACGCGAATGGCTGCTCGCCGAGCATGGCGGCCATCGACGCGACGTCCGCGGCACCATCGTCCGACTCGATCCCGACGATCCCGAGCGGCCGGCGGAGCCGGCGATCGCGCGCGACCGGCACATCTCGTATCCCTATACGTTCGCGGATGCGGACGACGTCTACTGCGCCCCCGAGATGAGCCAGGAAGGCGGGTGCGTCGTCTATCGGCTCGAGCGCGGCGCGTGGCGGCCGGCGCACCGCATCCTGCCGGACGTGCGCGTCGTCGATCCGACGTTCGTCCGCGCGGGCGGACTCTGGTGGTTGTTCTGCACGCCCGCGCCTCCGCGGCACAACTCGGATCTGCGCGCGTTCTTCGCCGAGTCGCTCGGCGGCCCGTGGCGGCCGCACGCGCGCGATCCGCTCAAGCGCGACCTCGCGTCGTCGCGTCCCGCCGGCCGTCCGTTCCGGATCGGCGATCGTCTGTTCCGGCCGGCGCAGGACTGCAGCCGCACGTACGGCGGCGCGGTCGTCGTCATGGAGATCGATCGGCTGACGCCGACGGCGTTCGCTGAAACGCTCGCGCTCCGGCTCGATCCCGATCCGCGGTGGCCGTTTCCAGACGGCCGCCATCACCTCGTCGTGGACGGCTCGCGCGTGTATTTCGACGCGAAGCGGATCCACGTCGACCCGCTGTTGTGCGTCAAGCTGTGAGCGCCGCGCCCGCCTACACGATCGTGACGCCGACGTTCGAGCACGCGTCGAGCATCGCCGATCATCTCGACGCGGTGCTCGCGTCGGCGTCGCTGCCATTCGAGTGGATCTTCGTCGACGATGCGTCGACCGACGGCACCGCGGAGCGAATCGCCGCGTGGGTCGAGGCCCACCCGCATCCGCTGGTGGTGTCGACGCGGATCGAGCGCAACCGCGAGCCGCTGTTCGAAACCGCCTGCGACAACATCGGGTTCCGCCTGGCGCGCACCGACGTCATCGTCGAACTGCAGGCCGACATCCACGTGCGCGAGCCTGCGTTCGACGCGCTGATGATGCGGGCGCTCGACCGCGCGCCGAAGCCGTCGGCGATCTCGGGGCGCTGCGGCCACACGTTCGCGGCGTTGAAGCCCGCGTCGATCGCGGAGCGCCTCCTGCGCCGATCGCCGCCGAGCGTCGGGCTGTGCGGACGGGCGATCGAGACGCCGGAGGTCGTGGAGACGCTGAGGGGCCAGATCTTCCGCTGCGAAACGGTCAACCGCGGTCCGTGGCTGGTATTGAAAGCCGATCTCGTGCGCCACGAGTACCTGGACGAGGAACACTTCTTTCTCGGCAACGACGACCACGACTACCACCGGCGCCTGTTCGAAGCGGAGGGACGGCGGCCGCTCTACGTGCCGATGCGCATCCACTCGCCGCTCGCGCTCGGCGCGGCGCGGCGCCGCCGGACCGGGATCAATCGCGAGGCGTACGAGCGGCTGAAAGCGACGCGGCGCGGCAGCGAGGCGTTCCACCGCTTCGTCGCGTCCGCGACGACCGCGACGGCGCCGGAGCGGATCGCGTGAGTCAGCGGATCGGCAGCGCGCCGGCCAGGGTGGTGTCGACGCGGCGGCCGGCGCTCAACGCCGTCGTCACGACGTCGGCCAGCGGCGGCCCGCTCTTCGAGAGACGCTCCTGCAGCCCGGCATCGTCGGGAAACTTCGCGAGCCCGGCCGACCACGTCTCCCGCGCCTTGGCGGCCTGCTCCAGCCGGAAGTAGCCGTCTCCGAGCGCCGTGTAGATGCGGCGCATCAGCAGCGGCGGCGCGTCGGGCGGCGCCATGGCGAGCGCGTGCTCGAGATCCGCGACGCCCTTGTCGGTGCGGTTGAAGATGAACCGGTTGTAGTACAGGTTGATCAATCCGCGGATGTAGTACGCGGTGGTCGTCGGGCGCTGCGTGATGGACCGGGTGAGGGCGTTGATCGCGTCGCGGCCGAGATACAGGCGACGGATGTCGCCCGCGACGGGCACCTTGTCGACGTACGCGAGCGCGAGAGAGATCTGGACGTTGGGTCCGCTCCCCTTCCGCCTGGCGAGCTTCTCGAAGAAATCGATCGACCGGTCGAAGGCGCCGGCGGCAATCGCGTCCTGACGGTATTCCGCGGCGACGGCGAGGTTTTCGGGATCGGCGGTGATGACGCGCTCGAGGTCGTCGAAGCGCGGCCCGGCCGCCACGAGCAGCAGTGCCAGAGCGAGCGCGTGCACGGCGTCAGCGCTCGAAGCGAACCTGCAGGCGGAACTGGCGGTAGTCGGAGTTGTAGAACGATCCGAACGCCGGCGACCCGAGATTCGACTGGACGTCGGTCGGCAGGAACGCCGACAGCGCGTTGTACGCGCGGATGCCGATCCACGGCTCGAACTTGAAGATCTTGAAGCGGTGCTCGATGCCGGCCTCGAGCCGCGCGTAGGTCGGGAAGCGCAGCGAGTTGCGCGGTCCGACGAAGTCGAGCGTGTCGTTGACGACCGAGTACGGCAGGCCGCTCCGCCAGTCGAACGTGCCGAGCAGCAGCCACCGCGACGTCGGGAAGAGACGGCCGCGCGCCAGCAGGCGGTTCGGCGCGTCCGAGTAGCTGTCGGCGTACTGGTTCTGGCCGACGACCGGCCAGCGCACCGCGTCGAAGAAGCTGCTCAGCGCGTTGAGATCGGCCATCGCCTTCGACCGCGTGTAGGTCACGTTGAGGTCGGCTCTCGATCCGTGGGTGAAATGGACGCCCGCTTCGACCTCGCGGTAATGCGACCGACCGGTGCTCGACAAGGCGAGTTGCGCCGACGTGGGCGTGACGAGCGGATTGACGATCAGCTCGTGGCTGCCGGCGCGGTCGATCGCGCCGACGCGGATCGCCCACGTCTTGTTCAGCCGATGATCGTAGGCGACGTCGAACGAGCGGCTGCGCGGCGTCTGCAGGGCGTCGGTGACGTGCGTGAACCGCAGCGGCATGGCGAGCAGCGTCGTGCCGTCGGCCGCGTAGCGCGAGTCGGTCGCGGTCTCGAACTGATCGAAGGCGCCCGCCGTCGAGGGTGTGCGCTCGTAGAACAGGCCGATGCCGCCCCGCAGCGTCGCCGTTCCCGATTCGTTGAGCAGAACGGCGGTGCCGACGCGCGGCGTCGCGTTGAAGCGCCCGACGACGCCGTCGCGATCGATGCGGCCGCCGAACTCCAGATACCAGCGCGGGCCCGGCTGATAGCGGTCCTGGGCGAAGAGCGCCAGGTCGGTGCTGCGCACCAGCTGCGTCGCGAACGGCTGGAAGTCGAGGCGTCGCGCGAGCGTGCCGTCGGCGCGGTCGATCAGCACCGGACGGCTGACGCTCATCCCGTCGTAGCGCGAGCGCATCAGATCGACGCCCACCTTGAACAGGTGGAAGCCGCCGATTGCCGTGCGGCTTCCGGACAACGTCGACACGATTTGGTACGCGTTCGTCGACCGGTACTGGCTGTTGAAGAAGTTGCCGTCGGTCGTGTCGGGCCGCAGCGTCATCGCGGCGAGCCCCTGCGGCGTGACATCGGTGAGGTAGTCGTGTACGACCGCGGTCGTTTCCGACAGCAGCGTGTCGCTCCACACCGCGCGCTCGGTCGCGCCGAGCTGGTTCGCGTGGGCGGCGATGTTCACCGTCGCCGGCGGCGGCGTGAAGGTGCCGAGCGTGTCTTCGTCCGAATGGACCGGCGCCCACCCGCCGGTCAGCACGAGCGAATGCCGCGCGGACAGGTTCGCGTCGGCGCGCGTGAACGAGCTGAACGAGTTCGACGTGCGCAGCTCGGTCTCCGGCCGGCTCGGCACGTCGCTGGCCGTGTAGCGATACTGCGCCGACTGCTGCAGGAAGAGCCGGCCCTTGACGATCGGGCCGCCGACTTCGACGCGCGGTCCAAATACGTTGATTCCGGTGACGTCCACGGGCGACCCGCCGCGCTTCAGCCGCAGCGTCGGATCGAGATTGTTGACGCGCGCCCGCCATTCGTCGCCGGCCCGCCGCGTCTGAATGACGACGAGGCCCGACGAGAAGCGGCCGTACTCGACGGCGTATGGATTGGGCAGCACGGCCACCGAATCGATCGCATCGTCGGGCAGCGACATCTCGGCGAGGCCCGTCGCCGGATTGACGATCGTGCTGGATCCGAGCTGCATGCCGGCCTGGCTCGGTCGTCCGCCCTTGATGCTGACGCCTCCCGGCACTTCGATGATGCTCGCCAGCAGCCGCAGCGCGGCCGTGAGTCCGCCGCCCGGCGAAAATTCTTCGAGCTCGGCCCCGTTGATGGAATCGGTGGACGCGAGCGTCGCGGCGCTCGTCACCTGCCTGGAGTCGGCCGTGACGGTCACCGTCTGGGCGACCTTCGAAATCTGGAGGTCGAGCGCGAGGTCGGTCGTTCGCCCGCTCATGACGTGAATCGTCGTCGCCAGCGCGTCGAACCCGGACAACGACGCGACGACCCGGTACGGTCCCGGCGACAGCTCGTCGGACTTGAAGTGGCCGTCCTCGTCGGTGAGCAGCGCCACGTCGACGCCGGTCGCGCTCGTGATCACCACTTCGGCGCCCGGCAGCCTGACGGTGCGTCCCTGCGTGGAGACGAACCCCTGCACCACGCCTCCTTTCGCCGGCTGGGCGAAGGCGACGGATGCGACCGACAAGCACGAAATCAGCGCGAGCGCCGCGAAGGATCTACACAGCAACGAAGGTTACCGAACGCAGGCGGGGAACCTCATTCTATCAGACGCCTCCGGCTGCGACGAGGCCCCGGATCGCCACCGCCAGCAGCGCACCGGCGAGGACATCCACCACATAGTGGTATCGGCCGACGACGCATGCAACCGCAATGCTGACGGCGACCGCGAGCAGAACCAGGCCGGCCGTCGGCATCGCGCTCGACACGGCGAGCGCAACCGCCAGCGAGCCGGCGACGTGGCCGCTCGGAAACGTATTCGCCCGAATCGACACCCGTTCCACCATTCCGGTGGCGGCGCGGTGCACCGCCTCGTCCGCCAGGCGCGGCTTCCCCTCGACGAGCCAGGGCGGCCGCGTCTGGAAGACGCTGAGCGGCGCGAACGCGGCGAGCTCCGCCGAGACCACCATCGTCCAGTAGCGATTCGCGTCGGCCGCGTGTCCGCCCAGCGCGAGAATCGCGAACCCGCCTGGCACCAGCAGAAAACAGCCCATGTAGACGATCTCGAGAAACGCGAGCGGCGCGCGCGGCCACCGCGCGAATCGAGTCGGGGCCGGGCCGAGCAGCCGCATGTCCCATCCGGCGAGCCAGCGCTCGAGACGCGCTGACGGCGCAACGAAGAGTCCACCGGTCACATAGTACGCGGCGAGGATGTGCAGCGCGGGCAGCCAGTCGCGCACCGCGGTCTGCGCGTTGACGCCCGCGCCGACGCCGGCAGCGCAGGCCAGCGCCGCCGCGCACACGGCGATGCGCTTCGCTGCACGCGCGGGTACGAGCAGCGCCGCGACCGCGATGTACAAGAAGTACGCAAACGCCACCCATTCCGACGACCGCACCACCGAACGATATCCTAGAATCCACAGCAGTCATGGGTACGACCATCGTCCGATCGGCCGACAGTCCGCGCGAGTTCCGCCGCTTCGTCGACTTCGCCTACGAGATCAACGCGACCGACCCGCATTGGATTCCCGAGCTGCGCCTGTCGGCGCGCGAGCGGCTGACGCCGAAGAAGAACCCGTTCTTCGCGCACGCCGACGTGCAGCTGCTGCTCGCGTGGCGCGACGACGTTCTCGTCGGGCGGATCGCCGCGATCGACGACCGCCTCCACAACGAGACGCACCGCGACAACGCCGCGATGTTCGGGTTCTTCGAGGCGGTCGACGGCGAGGCGGCGCGGGCGCTGCTCGAGGCCGCGGAATCGTGGGCGCGGGCGCGCGGCCGCGCGGCGGTGCGCGGCCCGATCAACCCGTCGATGAACGAGAGCGTCGGGCTGCTCGTCGACGGGTTCGACACCGATCCGATGCTGTTGATGCCGCGGAACCCGCCGGCGTATGCCGGCTACATCGAAGCGGCGGGTTACACCAAGGCCAAGGACCTCTACGCGTGGATGTACGATCTCCGACGCGGCGTGCCCGAGACGATCGCGCGCGTCGCAGACCGGCTGCGCACGCGCCTCAACATCAGCGTCGGACCGCTGAACGTCAAGGATTTCTACCGCGAGGCGGAGCGGCTCCGCGAAATCTACTGCAGCGCGTGGCAGCAGAACTGGGGGTTCGTGGCGCCGACGCCGGAGGAGTTCCGCCGGATCGCCAGCGAGATGAAGCCGATCTTCGACGCGCGGTGCACGGTCGCCGCCCAGGTCGACGGCCGCATGATCGCGTGCGCCGTCGCCGTGCCGGACGTCAACCAGGTGCTCAAGGGGACCGACGGCCGCCTGACGCTCTCGACGATCTGGCGCCTGCTCCGCCGCCATCGGTACATCGACCAGGCGCGGCTGCTGCTCTTCGGCATCGACGCGCGGTACCGGCAGTCTGGACTGTACCCGCTGATGATTGCGCAGCTGCACCGCCAGGCCGCGCCGTTCTACAAGCGGATCGAGTTCTCGTGGATCCTCGAGGACAACCGCGACATCAACCAGCCGGCGGAGCGCGCGGGAGCCGAGCGCTACCAGACGTACCGCGTCTACCAGAAGACCCTTTGATGCGAGTCGCCGTCACCGGCGCCCACGGCTTCATCGGCCGCCACCTCGTCGCGCGCCTCGGGGCACGCGGTGACGATGCGTCCGCAATCGCGCGGCCCTTCAGCGCGCCGGCGCTGATCGACGCGTTTCGCGGCGCGGATGCCGTCGTGCACCTGGCCGGCGTCGTCGCGGCGACGCGCGACGAGGACTACGTCGCCGGGAACGTCGTGTCGGCGCGGATCGTCGCCGAGGCGGCGCGCGACGCCGGCGTCCATCTCGTGCACGTCTCGAGCCTCGCAGCGGCCGGGCCGGCGTCAGCCGACGCGCCGCACGGGGAGCACGACGCGCCGGCGCCGATCACGACCTACGGCCGCACCAAGCTCGAAGGCGAGCGCGCCGTCACCGCGACGCCAGGCCTGCGCTGGACGGTGCTGCGGCCCGGCGTCGTCTACGGCCCCGGCGATCGCGCGCTGGTGCCGCTGTTCCGGATGGCGCGAGCCGGCGTGCTGCCGCTCGTCGGCCGCGCCGACGCGGCGTACACGTTCGTCTACATCGGCGACCTGATCGACGCGATCGTGGCCGCCGTGGATCGGACGCCGGCGGGCGTCACCTGCTTCGTCGGCCATCGCCGCGCCGTGACGCCGCGCGCGCTCGTCACCGCCGTGCGCGACGCGTCGGGCCGACGTGCCGCCATCGTGCCGATTCCGACGGCGTTGTTGCGCGTCGCCGCGTGGGGCGGCGACCTGTTCGGCGCGCTGACCGGCCGCGCCGCGATGATCAACAGCCGGCGCTTCGTCGAGCTGGAATCGCCGGGATTCGTGTGCCGTGTCGATCGGTTACGGGAGGATCTTGGCGTCGAGGCCAAGGTGGGCCTCGCCGACGGGCTGCACGCGGCGGCCGACTGGTACCTCTCCCAGGTGTGACTCGACGGTCGCGAAGACCTCGAGCGCCTGCTGAATCTGCTCCGGCGTGTGCGCGGCCGAGCAGCTCGCGCGCAGCACGCAGTCGTCCTTCGGGCAGCCCGGCGGCACGATCAGGTTGACGTAGACGCCGGCGCGCAGCAGCGCCTGCCACAGCGCGATCGTCCGCCCTTCGTCGCCGGTGAGGATCGGCACGATCGGCGATTCGTGATCGCCGATGCGGTACCCGATTTCGCGGAGCCCCTGCCGCAGCCGCCGCACGTTCGCCCACAGCCGGTCGCGCAGCTCCGGATGCTGGCGGACGACGCGCAGCGCGGCGCGGACGCCGGAGATGTTGGACGGCGATCCCGACGCGGTGAACACGTACGCGCGCGCGGTGAAGTGCAGCGCGCGCAGCTCGGGATGGTCCGACACGCACACGCCGCCGATCCCGGCCAGCGACTTTGAAAAGGTGCCGACGAGGAAGTCGACGTCGCCCAGCACGCCCTGCTCTTCGGCGCAGCCGAGGCCGCGCGGACCGAACGTGCCGAGCGAGTGCGCTTCGTCGACGAGGAGGTACGCGCCGTGCGCGCGGCAGACGTCGACGATCTCGCGCAACGGCGCGACGTCGCCGCGGATCGAATACAGCCCTTCGACGACGACGAGGCGATTGCGCTGTGCCGGCGCCAATCGCTCGAGCTTGCGTCGCAGGCTCTCCGGCGAGTTGTGGCGGAAGCCGACGATCTGCGCCGCCGTCTGGCGGGTCGCGTCGTAGATGCTGGCGTGGCTGTCGGCGTCGATCAGGATCACGTCGCCGGCGCCGCACAACCCGCCGATGAGCGACAGGTTCGCCTGGTAGCCGGTGCTGAAGACCAGCGCGTGCTTCTTGCCGAACCAGTCGGCGAACTCCCGCTCGAGCTCTTCGTGGATCGCGAAGGTGCCGTTCGCCGTCCGCGATCCCGTGGTGCCGGTGCCGTAGTCGGCGACCGCCCGCCGCGCGGCGTCGACGACGTCGGGGTGCAGCGTCAGCCCGAGGTAGTTGTTCGACCCGAACATCAGCGTGCGGCGGCCGGCGATGACGACCTCGCACGGGCCGACCACACGCTCGATAACGGTTTCCGCCGGCAGCGCCGCGCCGGCGCCTCCCGCGAACTTCGCCCGCCGCTTGTCGACGCTGCGCAGCTTATCCAGCAGATCCATCAACCCCCACCGGCGCGAAATCGCCGCGCTCGTACGCACGTTTCGCCGCGGCGCGTTGCAGCTTGCCGCTGGTCGTTCGACCGATCGTCCCCGACGGCACGCAGACGACATCGTCGACGTACACCCCGAAGGCGTCGCTGACCCGCCGCCGCACCGCCTCGACGACGCCGGCCTGCGACGTCAGCCCCTTCGGCTCGACGAGCAGGACGACGCGGTCCGCGCGGCCGGCCGCGGCGATGCCGAACGCCACCACGCGCCCGCGCCGGATCGAGTCGAGATCGTTGACCGCCCACTCGAGATCCTGCGGGTGGAACTTGCGGCCGTTGGCGATGATCACGTCCTTCGCCCGTCCGCACACGAACAGTTCGCCGTCGCAGAGGCACCCGAGATCCCCCGTGTGCAGCCACCCGTCTCGAACGGCCTCCGCCGTCAGCGCATCCTGCCTATAGTAGCCCACCATTACCGACGGACCGGCCAGCGTGACTTCGCCGATCCGGCCCTCGGGAACGGGGCGCCCCGCGTCGTCGACGATTCTGATCTCGTGGCCGGGCAGGGCGCGGCCGCAGCTGACGATCTCCTCGCCGGCGAACCGCTCGACGCGCGGCCCGCGGCCGCGCGGCGCCATCGTGGCCGCCACCACGTGCTCGGCGAGGCCGTAGCTCGGAAGCAGGCTGGACGCCCGGAAGCCGCACGGCCCGAACCTGGCCGCGAACGCCGCGAGGGTCGGCCCGTGGATCGGCTCGGCGCCGCATCCCGCCACGCGCCACGACGCGAGATCGAGTTCCGCCAGATCGCGGTCCTTCACGCGGCGGACGCACAGATCGTACGCGAAGGACGGCGCGTAGCTGATGGTGCCGCGATGCCGGGTGATCGCGCGGAGCCACTCGACCGGCCGCTTCACGAACGCGTGCGGCGTCAGCAGCACGGCGGGCACGCCGGAATACAGCGCGCCGAACACCATGCCGACCAGTCCCATGTCGTGATACAGCGGCAGCCAGCTCACCGCGACGTCACCAGGCCGACCCGTGGCGAGACCTGACGGTCCATTCACGGCGGCGACGTTTGCGGCGACGTTACGGTGCGACAGGGCGACGCCCTTCGGCGACGAAGTGGATCCGGAGGTGAACTGCACGAACGCGAGATCGTCGAGCGCCGCGGCGACGCCGACCCTGGTCTGCGACGTGTCGAGCGCGGCCCGGTCGAGCACCCGCCGCAGCGCCGGCTGCGACGGCCGGAGCGCGTCGAAGCCTGGCGCGAGCGTCGCATCGGTGACGACGGCGCGCGCGCCGGCGGCGCGGAGGACGCCGGCGGTCGCCTCGAAATAGCGATCGAGGCCGGCCAGCGTCGACGGGGGCGTGATCAGCGCCGGCACGAGCCCGGCGATCGACGCGCCGAAGAGCGTCGTCAGGAACGCTTCGGGATCCGACAGGACGATGGCGACGAGGTCGCCGCGCTGCAGGCCGGCCGCGTGCAGCGCGTCGGCGACGCCGCGCGACGACGCCTCGAGCTCGGCGTACGTGCGGACGATCTCGGATCCGCGATCGACGAAGGTGATCCCGCAGGGCAGACGCGCCGCGTCGGCCAGCGCGCGCGCGAGGGTGCGCAGATCGCCCATCAGGCGCGTGGCCGTGCCTCGGCGAGCGCGGCCACCTGCGCGACCACCTGCGCCACCGTGCGCGTGGCCGGCATGTCGTTGAGCGGGATCGAGATGTCGAACCGGTCTTCGAGCTCGGCGATCACCTCGAGGACCTGCAGCGAATCGAAACCGAGATCCGTCACGAGGTCGCTGTCGAGCGTCGGCTCGATCGGGCGGCGGCTCACGGTTTTCAGCACGTCGAGAACCCCTTCTTCGACGAGGGAGGCAGGCTGGCTCATGCGCGGCAGCCCAAGAATATCATCGGGCGAGTGAGGAAATGATAACCTCGTCGCCCGGGAGGTCCTGCGCGTGGCGGAGTCGATCGAAGCACAGGTGATCGCGATCATCGCGAAGAAGCGGAAGCTCGATCCCGCCGCGGTGACGCTCGACAGCACGTTCGAGCAGCTCGGCGTCGACTCGCTCGACGCGGCCGATCTGCTGTTCACCTTCGAGGATACGTTCGGGATCGTCGTGCCCGACGAGGCGGCGCAGTCGATGAAATCGGTCCGGCAGGTCGTCGACGGCGTGCAGCGGCTCGTCGCCGAGCGCGCGGGAGCGTAAGTGCGCCGCGTCGCGGTGACGGGCCTCGGCATCGTGTCGCCGATCGGGATCGGTGTCGACCGGTTCTGGCCGCGGCTGTGCGGCGGCGCCAGCGGCGTCAGGCGCATCTCCCACTTCGACGCGTCGGGCTTCATCGCGCAGGCGGCGGCCGAGGTCGCCGCGTTCGATCCCTCCGGCATCATCGACGAGACGGCGATCGAGATGCTGGATCGCTTCGCGCAGTTCGCGGTGGTCGCCGCCGACGAAGCGTGGCGGCAGTCCGGCGTCGCGCTCGCCGACGCCGAGCGCGATCGCGCCGGCGCGATCGTCGCGAGCGCGATGGGCGGCACGACGTCGCACGACGAGGCGTACCACCGTCTGTACGCGAAGGGCGCCACGCGGTTTCATCCCTTCACCGTGCCGCGCATCATGAACAACGCCGCGGCGAGCCACGTCAGCATGCGGCTCGGCCTCCGCGGGCCGACGCTGACGACCGCGACGGCGTGCGCCGCCGCGGCGCACGCGATCGGCGAGGCCGGCGAGATGATCCGCGCAGGCCGGGCGGACGTCATGGTGGCCGGCGGCGCCGACGCGCCGATTGCGCCGGGCGTCGTCCGCGCGTGGGAGGCTCTGCGCGTCCTCGCGCCGATCGCCGACGACCCGGCGCGCACCTGTCGGCCGTTCAGCAAGGATCGACTCGGCATGGTCCTCGGCGAGGGCGCCGGGGTCGTCGTGCTCGAGTCGTGGGAGCGCGCGGCGGCGCGCGGCGCCGACATCCTGGCCGAGCTCGCCGGCTACGGCGCGACCGCCGACGCCGCTCATCTCACCCAGCCCGGGATGGATGCTCCGGTGCGCGCCATCGAGACGGCGCTCGCGCAAGGCGGGGTCGGCACGTCGGAGGTCGATTACGTCAACGCGCACGGCACCGGTACGCGCCTGAACGACAGCACGGAGACGGCGATCCTCAAGCGCGCGTTCGGCGCGCACGCGCCGCGGCTGGCCATCAGCTCCACGAAGGCGATGCACGGCCACGCGATGGGGGCGTCGGCCGGACTCGAGTTCGTCGCGACCGTGCTGGCGCTGCGGCACGGCATCGCGCCGCCGACGATCAACTACACGGAAGCCGATCCGGAGTGCGATCTCGACTACGTGCCGAACCGCGCGCGCGAGCTCCCGATTCGCGCCGCGATCTCCAACTCGTTCGCCTTCGGCGGCCTCAACGCCGTGCTCGCGCTGCGGAAGATCTGAGCGCCGCGTCGGCGGCGTCGCCGGCGGCGGCGCTAGTCGATCGCCTGCGTCAGAAGGCGTTGGAGCGTCGCGAGGCGGTACGCGCCGTCGGCCGGATCGTGGTATCCGATGGCGCCTTCGGCCGGCGTCAGCTGGTCGGCGCTCTTCATCGGCTCGAACTGATCGCCTTCGTGCCACTCGTTGAACGAGTTGATGTAGACGAGCAGGAAGCCGCGCTGCGCGTCGACCAGCGTGCGATCGGTCTGCAGTTCGATCGTCGTCGCGAACGACTCTTCGATGCGCGAGACGCTCGCGGCGCGCGCGAGCTCGCGGTCGGCCGCCGCCGCCCAGTCGTAGGTGGCGCCGCCCGGCTGGAATGCCGGCGGGCTGGACGGGCACGCCTGCGGATCGGGCGCGCTGCGCGGCGCGATCCCGTCGTAGCCGCAGTTGACGTTGAACGAGAACAGCAGGCCGCGATCGCTGCACGCGGCTGCGTGACCGCGCCAGCTCGACGGCGCGACGAAGTTGTCGTAGATCGCGATGCCGTCGAAGCCGGCGGCCTGCGTGCGCGCGACGTCGAGCGAGTCGGCGAGCAGCGTGACGCGGTCGAACGCGTGCGCGAAGGTGCTGCGGAGCGCGTCGGTCTGCCGCCGCCAGACCGCGTCGCCGACGTAGTCCGCGACGGCGGTCGTCACGCCGTGGCAGTCGATCGACTGCGCCGGCAGGATCGTCCGGAAGGACTTGAACACGGGCCCGGACGAGCCGTCGGCGTTCTGCAGGAGCAGCATGCAGTCCCAGTTGCGGCCGTCGCCGTACTGCCGAATCAGGTACTCGACGTCGCTCGCGTACGCCGCCGCGTGGCCGTCGTCGTACGGCTCGATGTGGAACGCCACCTGGATCCCGTGCGCGCGCATGACGTCCATCAGCGACGGCACGAGGGCGTCGACGTCGCTGCCGCGGCCCCACCAGCTGACGTTGATGGCGCCGGCGCCGCTCTCGGCGATCCAGCGGGCGTGCTGCTCCATCACCGCGGTCGATCGCGAGTCATACGCGCCGAGCAGCGGCATGTAGTTCGACGCGAGATCCACCGGCGGCCGGCGATCGTACTGATCCCAGTGCCGCACCGGGTCCATCGCGTACCACGGGTAGTACTCGAACGCGAAGTGCGACGGGAGATCGCCGAAGGTGTCGGCCAGCGACGGCCGCGCCCGTTGCGCCCGCGCGACGCGCGCCGGCAGCATCGCACCGGCGGCGAGCACGGCGGCCGCCCGAAGGAATTCCCGGCGCTCCATCGCTTTCCTTCATAATAGCCGCATGCGCCACACACACTTCAGCGCGCGGATCGCCGCGGGCGCCGTCGCGCTCGCCTCCGTCGCGCTCCTCGCGCCGGTCCATGCCGCGGGCCGCGCGTTCGGATGGAAGGCGACCGGCCGCGCCGGCGTCGTGTATCTCGTCGGATCGATTCACCTGCTGTCGAAAGACTTCTATCCGCTCAACGCGGCGCTCGAAGCCGCCTACAAGGACAGCTCGCTCCTGGCCGAGGAAGTGGACCTCGGCGAGATGGCGCAGCCCGACGCGCAGATGGCGCTGCTGTCGAAAGGGATGCTGCCGTCCGGCCAGACGCTCGACACGGTGCTCTCGCCCGCGACGAAGGCGCTGCTCGACAAGCACCTCGGCGATTTCGGGCCGATGGGCGAGGTGGCGAAACGCTTCAAGCCGTGGCTCGCCGCGCTGACGATCGAATCGCTCGCGTGGGTGAATGCCGGGTTCGATCCGAACCTCGGCCTCGACAAGCACTTCTACGATCGCGCGGTCGCCGACGGCAAAGCGGTGCAGGGCTTCGAGACGATGGCCTACCAGGTGAGCCTGTTCGACGACATGCCGATGGATCAGCAGGATCGGCTGCTCGCCAGCACGCTGAAGGACATCGACACGGAACAGGCGAACATGACGAAGCTGATCGCCGCGTGGAAGGAGGGCGACGCCCCCACGGTCGAGCGCCTCGTCCTCGCGGACATGAAGGGCGAATCGGCCGTGTACAAGCGGATGCTCGTCGACCGCAACCACAACTGGATCCCGAAGATCGATCAACTGCTCGGCCGATCCGGCCGCTCCCTCGTCATCGTCGGCGCCGCGCATCTGGTCGGGCCCGACGGTTTGATCGCGCTCCTGAAGGCGAAAGGCTATACGGTCGAACAACTGTGAAGCGTCTCTTCATCTCGCTGATCTTCGTCGCCGCGGGCGTCGGCTCGGTCCCGGCCGCGCCGGGCCGTCCGAAGCTCGCCGTGCTGATCGTCGTCGACCAGATGCGAGCCGACTACGTCGACCGCTTCCGCGGCGACTGGACGTCCGGACTCCGGCGGATGGTCGCCGACGGCGCGTGGTTCAGCCATGCCGCCTATCCGTATCTGACGACGGTCACGTGCGTCGGCCATGCGACGGTGTCCACCGGCGCGCTGCCGCGCTCGCACGGCATCATGCAGAATGCGTGGTGGGACCGCGACCGTCACCGCTCCACGACCTGCACCGCCGATCCGCAAGCGACGGTCGTCAGCTACGGCACGGCGCAGACCACCAGCGAGAGCGCGCACTTCCTGAAAGTACCGACGTTCGCCGACATCATGCGCACCGAACACGGTGCGCACGTCGCGACCGTCGCGCTCAAGGCGCGGAGCGCCATCATGCTGGCGGGACACGGGTCGGACGCGACGACATGGCTGAGCGACAGCCTCGACGGCTGGATGACCTCCTCCGCCTTCACGCCGGCGCCGGTGCCGGCCGTGCAGGCGTTCGTGTCGCGCGAGCGCATCGACGCCGATGCAGGAAAAACGTGGTCGCGGCTGCTGCCGGCGCCGCGCTACGCGGAAACCGACGACGGGCTCGGCGAAGCGCCGCCCGACGGATGGACGCGCACGTTCCCCCACGCGCTCGACGCGGTCGCCAACGCGCGCTACCGCAATCAGTGGGAGCGCAGCCCGTACGCCGACGCGTACGTCGGCCGCTTCGCTGCGGCGCTGGTGGACGGCCTCGGTCTCGGCCGCCACGACGCGACCGACGTCCTCGGGATCAGCTTCTCGAGCCCGGATCTGGTCGGCCATGCGTTCGGGCCCGACAGCCAGGAAATCCACGACATGTACGCGCACCTCGATCGCACGATCGGAGCGCTGCTCGATCACCTCGACGCGGCGGTCGGGCACGACAACTACGTCGTGGCGCTCTCGGCGGATCACGGCGTCACGCGCATCCCCGAGCAGGCGCTCGCCGCCGGCGCCGATGCCGGGCGTCTCGATCCGACCGCGATCCACTCGGCGATCGAAGCGCGCGCCCACGAGGTGGCGGGAGAGGGCAAGTTCGTCGCCGCCGTCACCGGCAACGACATCTACTTCGAGCCCGGGATGTACGAGCGCCTGACCGCGACACCGCAGGCGATCGACGGGGTGCTGCAGCGCTTGCGGGAGCTGCCGGGCATCGCCGCGGCGTTCCGCAGCGAAGACGTGCGGGACGCGACCGGTTCGACCGACCGGCTGCGCCGCGCCGCCGCGCTCGGCTACGTCGCGGGCCGCAGCGGAGACATCGTCATCGCGCCGAAACCGGGCTGGATGTTCTTCGCGACCGGCGCGACGCACGGCACCTCGTCCGACGACGACCAGCGGGTGCCCGTGATCTTCTACGGCGCCGGCGTCAAGCGCGGCGTGTTCACGACGCCGGCGACGCCGGCGGACGTCGCGCCGACGCTCGCCGCGCTGGCCGGCGTGTCGATGCCGCACGTCGACGGACACGTGCTGGCCGACGCGCTCGCGGCGCCGCGATCCACGGCGCCGGCCGCGCGGTGAGCCGCGTCAGCTGACCGGCTTCGGGAAGTGCTTCTCGTACCACGCGATCGAGCGGTCGATCCAGTCGACCACGTGCTTCGATTCGCGGATGCCGTGCCCCTCGCGCGGGTAGCGGACGAACACCGCTTCGGTTCCGACATCCTTCAGCGCGACGTAGTACTGCTCGGCCTCGGCAATCGGCACGTCGTTGTCGTTCTCGCCGTGCATCAGCAGCGTCGGCGTGTGGTTGTTCGCGACGTGCCGCAGCGCCGAGCGCTGCAGCAGCGTGTCCATCAGGTTGCCCTGATGCGGATAGACGCCCCACTCCATCGCCTCGTACTGGTTGTAGTACGTCATGTAGTTGTAGCTGATGATGTTCGAGATGCCGGCGGTCGGGATCGCCGCCTTGAAGATGTTCGTCTGCGTCGGAATCCACATCGACAGCTGACCGCCGTAGCTCGTCCCCTCGATGCCCATCCGGTCGCGGTCGATCCACGGATACCGGCGGATCGCCGCGTTGACGCCGTAGAGCACGTCCTGCGCTTCGTTGCCGTCCTGGTCCTGGAACACCGCGTCGGCGAATGACTGGCCGTAGCCTGTCGATCCGCGATAATTCACCATCAGCGTCGCCCAGCCGCGCGCGGCGTACACCTGGTTCTTGAAGTTGAACGCCGGCCCCTGCTGTCCGTGCGGGCCGCCGTGGATGTTCACGATCAACGGATAGCGCCGCGCCGCGTCGAG
>Ga0070741_10006900_pt1 | contig 23989 bp, 16 predicted proteins | sample Coa_R1_4_FD_66440 | JGI IMG/M metagenome (GOLD analysis project Ga0070741, IMG submission 66440) | Surface soil microbial communities from Centralia Pennsylvania, which are recovering from an underground coalmine fire - Coalmine... | ecosystem: Environmental > Terrestrial > Soil > Unclassified ...
CTCCATCTGTCTCTGCTGACGGCAGCTTCGCCTGCACGCCCGCGCGCAACTCCTCCAGCGATCCATGCGCCACAATCCGCCCATGATCGATGATCGCAATGTGTGAGCACAGCCGCTCCACAATCTCCAGCACATGCGAGGTGAGAAAGATCGTCGCTCCGCGCGCAATCATCCCCTGCAGCATCGACTTCAGCGTTCCCGCTGCGACCGCATCCACGCCCTCAAACGGCTCATCCAGGAACAGCACCTTCGGCCCATGAATCACCGCCGCCGCCAGCGCCAGCTTCTTTCCCATGCCATGCGAAAAATCCGCGATCAGCTTCTTCGGCTCGTTCGCCAGGTTCATAAACTCCAGCAGCTCGGCGGTTCTCTCCTGCGACGTGCGCCGGTCCAGTCCATACATCCGCCCGACAAACTCCAGGTACTCGCGCGCGGTCAGCTTGCCGAACAGCGCCATGCCCTCCGGCACAACACCGATGTTCCGCTTCACCTCTAGCGGATTCCGGAACAGGTCTTCTCCCAGGATCTGAATGCTGCCCGTCGAGGGCGCAAGCAGTCCCGTCATCATCTTGATGGTCGTGGATTTCCCAGCTCCGTTCGGTCCCAGAAAACCGAAGAACTGCCCCGGCTCAACTGCAAGGTCAATGTGATCGACAGCCGTAAACCCATTGAAGCTCCGGCTGAGGTCGTGCACCGCAATCGCAGACATGTTGAGCCGAGTGTACGTGATCGCCCGCTCCGACGCGTAGGGCCACGCGATCGAGAGCGTTCAGCCCTCAACCGCTGCCTGGCTGACTTGCTGCCTTACATCGACGGCGGATGATGCGGGTCGACATTGCCCTCATCGCCCCGCTCGCCGGCCGGCTCGGAGTCGCGCCCAGCCTTCTGCGTTCGCGACGATGTCTCCGATGGGTTCACCAGATCGCGCAACTCTTTGCTCGGCTTGAAGAACGGAACTCTCTTCGCCGGAACCGCGACCGCAGCTCCCGTCTTGGGATTGCGGCCGGTGCGTGAGTTGCGCTGCCGCGTTCTGAAGCTCCCAAAACCTCGGACCTCCACCTTATCGTTCGCCTTCAGTGCTCCAATAATGGACTCAAAGAGCGTATCGACAATAACTTCGCCATCGCGGCGGGTAAGGTCGCCGAGTGCCGTGACCTGGTCGACTAGATCAGCTTTCGTCATGAGGGTCTTCTCCCGGGCCAGAGAATCTCGCGCCAGACCATTTCTCCTGAAGGTGCCGAGGGAGCCTTGGAGCTCCCGCGCCGTTTTCCTGCGAAGAAAACGCCATTCGACATCCTTTCCGACTGCACGTATCAGGAGAAATGCTCTTAACGGTTCATTGCCCCTTTAGTCTAAGCCACTTAGACGGTTTCCATCACCAACGCGGCTCACCCAATGAAAAAAATTACAGGTTTCCGGCCACTGGTCTAGCCATTTGAGATGCCGCCCGGCCTTCCCGCGCATCCTTTCGCAAAAGAAAAGCCCGTGCCGAAGCACGGGCTGTTTGGTCGTACTTCAAGCCTGGAGCATTTCTCCTGAAGGTGTAAACCGAAGCGGAAGCCGTTCAGGCCGTCGTCCTGCGAAGAAAACGGCCTTCAACGCTCTTCCCGACGGCAAAGTATCAGGAGAGATGCTCACTGGGTCGGTTCCGTGCCCACCAGATTCCCGCTGGTAATCTGCGCCGAGACCGGTGTAATCGTCGGATAACCCGCGCCCACAATCTCCGTCAGGGTAAACGTCCCCGGGGTGCAGTTGGTCGTGGTGCAGCCGGCGTTCGTTACCCAGACGTTTCCAGTCACATCAACCCCGATGCCGTAGGGTATCGTCGCTGTGCCGCCGTTGCCGCTCCCGTGCAAAAGACTGTTGGCCGGAATGTTGAGGTTCCCGTTGCTGTTCAGATAAATGCTGCTGCCGGTAGCCGTCGGGTTGTTGACCGGAACCTGTAGCACACCGGCCGCCGTGGCATCTGCCACCCAAATCTGCTTGCCGCCGTCAATCGCCGCGCCCCATACTGCATCCTGGAGCCCGCCTTTGAAGTTGTAGCAGGTCGCCGCCGAGTAGAAGCACAGAGCGGCGTTGGCGCCGCCGGTCCCGGCCGACCGCACATCGATATCATCGTTGCCGGTGTAGATCACCTGTCCGCTATCGTCATTCGAATTCACGACCTGGGTCGACGTTGTGCCCTTTACGTAGTAGTTGCGCAGCGTGCTCGTTGTCGGATCCGTGATCGCTACCGCGTCCCCATCGCTGATGTCGCCGGCTATCGACTGCACCGGGAACGCGAACGTCACTCCTGACGCAATCGAGTAACTCGAGCGGCTGGTCGAGATATTCGCCAGCTCATAGCGGCCGCCGTCGGTAATTCCGACATTGATCCTGTCGTCGCCGCCCACCGTTACGCTCTCGCTGTTTGTGTTCGGCAGCGACACGCTCTCTGTCGTCGCGGGGCCTGTCACCAGATAGCCCGGAACCGTGGTATTCGCGCTGTCGTTGTACCACGCATAGCCGTTCGCATCGATCGCCACCTGCTGCGGGAACACCAGGCCCGTGGTGTTGTATGGCCCGCTGAACGACTGCGTCGTCGGATCAAAGAATGCTGCTCCAACCTGCCCCGACGCGTTGCTCGGGAACCAGATTCTGCCGGCGCTGTCGATATCCAGCGTCGAGAGCGTTCCCGTATTCACCGACAGCCCCACCGAAGAGCTCGTATAGCTCACGCCGATGGACCAGTCATTCGGCTGCGTCGGCAGTCCCGAAAAGGGAGGCGTCGTCGTTCCCAGGTTGTACAGGTTTGCCACCTCGGTGGTTGGGTGCAGGGCCATCTGAACCGCAGCCTGCAGCGTATCCGAGGGCCGCGTTGTGGCGCCGTTCTGCGTGTAGTGGAACAGCTTGCCGCACGTCGTCTTCGTCTCCGTCCCGTTCGGCGATCCGGCGGAGTTGATGCAGGCCGCCAGAATGTTCGCGATCGTGTTGATCTTCGCCGCTTCGATCGTGACTCCCGGCGAGTTCTGCGTCGGCGCGCCCACTGCAGTCTCAATAATCGACGGGATTGTGTAATTCATGCCCCGCACCAGCCCGTTTGAATACACAATCGTTCCGCCCGTCGTCGTCGACGGTCCGCCGATCGAGTCATTCACGCCGTTCGCTCCGCCCAGCGTCGTCGAGAAGAAGTGCGACAGCGTGAACGCCAGCCCCGCCGTTGTCACCTCGTTCAGGATCACGAAGCTCTGCTGCGCGCTCGCGCACGGCCCAAGGCCCGCGCCCAGCACTGCGGATGCATTATTGCCGGCTCCCGAATTGCCGCCGATTCCCAGCAGGTACACCGGCGTGTCCGACTGCGGACACGTGTACGGCGGCATGCTGAAGTTGCCGTTCACATCCGTGGTCGTGGAGGACAGAACGGTGGCCGTCGATCCATACCCGGTCGTGCCCACTGCATAGACGGAGATCGTCGCTCCGGAAACAGGCTGCTGGCCGCCGAAGACCTGGCCTGCAACTCCGGCGGATTGCACGTTTGCGGTCACCGTGGACACTTGATCCATACCGCAGCCGGTCAATAGCAGCGCCGGTACAAGGGTTGTCACACCGCAAAGCATGAGTCTGAGTCGCATTGGGGCCTCCGGGCTCGCCACGTTCGAGGGATAGAAGGGTTCTGAAGGTGTTATACACCGGTACTAAGACGGTTAAGAGCGTACTTAGAATATGTAGGGTTGCTAGTATTCTGCAAACGCCGGACGTCACGTTACAGACGTGTCCGCGTCGCCCCGCGAGAGATCCTGCCGCCCGCACCCGTTCAGGCACGTGCACCGGCGTACAATCCTTTGGCTTTCAGCCCTTTACCCCACACCGCTCTGCGCCACTCCGCGCGCCCTCCCGCAATCCGAAAAACCGCGGCCAGCGTGCCTTCCAGTGCCCAACTGTCGGCTCGCCGACCCTCAGCCTATTTCCACAGGAAGTAAAATCCGGGCGCCTGATTCAGGACACTTGTCGGATTCGCGAACAGCTCCGTTGTCTCATCTCCGGTCAGTAGCCCCAGCAGCCCGTGCTGCTCTTTGGGGGGACGTACCACATGAGGTTCCCCCTTTATGCCCACGCGCTTCGCCGTATCCAGCAGTGCTGTCCTGAAACCGGCCTGCTGGTCGATCAGCCCCAGCGGCTGCGCCTCTTCCCCCGTCCACACCTGCCCGGTAGCCAGCGGCTGAATCTTGTCCGCGCTGGTATGCCGCCCCGCCGCCACATCGCGGATGAACTGCCCATACATGTTGTCGATTAAGCCCTGGAAGTACGCCTGCTCCTGCGGCGTCATGTCCCGCGTAGGATCGCCGGCATCCTTCAGCTGCCCGTCGTGCAGGTTCACGTTCTTCAGCTTCGCCCACTTCAGCAGCTCGCCGTAGTTCGTCCACTCCATAATCACGCCAATCGAGCCCACCACGCTCGCCGGGTTCGCGTAGATCTTGTCGCACGCGGACGCAATGTAGTACGCCCCCGACGCACCCACGCTCTCCACCGACGCCACCACCGGCTTGTGCAGATCGTTCCTCACCCGCAGCACCTCGTGGTACACCTCCTGGCTCGCCGCCGCTCCTCCGCCTGGCGAATCAATATGCAGCACGATCGCCTTGATCCCGTCATCCTTCCCAAACTTCTCCAGCTGCTTATCAATCTTGTCCGCGTCCACAATCACGCCCGAGATGTCGATCACCCCGATGCTCGGCTGCCCGAAGCTCGCCGTCCCGGCCGCTCCCGACATCGCCACCACCATATGGCTGAACATCACCGCGAACGTGATCACCACGACGGCAACAATCGCCGCAAAGATCGCTGCCCAGAACCATCCAGACCGTCTTGGACCCTGCGCTCCATACGCATACGGATACCCATACTGCGGATACCCATACGGCGCCTGCGTCTGCGCACCCGCTGGCGCCTGCTGCGGATACGGGGAAGCCTGCTGCGAATACGGCGAATAAGGCGGTCTTGGTTGCTCGCTCATGCCGCCGAGTCTACCAGCGCCCTCACTCACGCGTCTCCGCCGCCGATCACGCTCAAACCTGATCCCTAATCCCTGCTTTAAAAATGACGTATCATAAAGTCCGCCAGCGCACTGAGCACGCGCAGCGCGGACCAAGGCACGTGAACCCTCCCAGCCTCAGCATCGTGATCCCCGCCTACAACGAGGGCGCCCGGATCGAGAACGCCCTTGACCGCGTACTCGCCTGTGTCGCCGAGCGCCGCTGGAATGCCGAAGTCCTCGTCGTCGACGACGGCTCCTCCGACAACACGCCCGACATCGTCCAGCGCTGGATGACCACTCACCCCAACCTCCATCTCATCCGCAACGACGGCAACCGCGGCAAAGGCTTCTCAGTCCGCAACGGTCTCCTTCAGGCCCAAGGTCAGATCGTCATGTTCACTGACGCCGATCTTTCTTCACCCATCGAGGAAGCCGAGCGTCTCTTCGCCGCACTCGACACCGGGGCCGACGTCGCGATCGGCTCCCGCTGGCTCGAAAAAGAGCGCCAGACCATGCACCAGCCGCTCTACCGCCGCTTCTTCGGCCGCTGCTTCAACTGGGTCACCCGCAAGCTCATGGGCCTCCCTTACAAGGACACTCAGTGCGGCTTCAAGGCCTTCAAACGCGAGGCCGCGCAGGTCATCTTCCGCCTCCAGACCATTGAGCGCTGGGGCTTCGACCCCGAAATCCTCTTCATCGCCCGCAAGCTCGGCTACTCCATCGTCGAAGTTCCCGTTACCTGGGGCCACGACGAGCGCTCCCGCATCAGCTACCTCAAAGACGGCATGAAGATGCTCGAAGACATGGCCCGCATCCGCAAAAACTCCGTCCGCGGCCGCTACGACGAAGCTATCGCCGCCATGCGCGACACCAGCACCATGATCACCGCACCCGCCGCCCGCCCCGATCCCATCCCCGTTAAAGCAAGTCGTTAGTAGTTAGTGGTTAGTAGTTAGTCTTCAGCCGCGAACCGGGGTCCCGGCGAACCTGTTCGCTGGGGTGGCAAGCGAAGGACCTGCTTTTGCCTTCCACTAACCACTAACCACTTCCTACCTCTTTCTCCCTTCATACTGAAACACCCGCTCCAGCGGCACACCAAACACCCTCGCAATCCGGAACGCCGTCTCCAGCGACGGCGAATACTTATCCAGCTCGATCGCGATCACCGTCTGCCTTGTCACGCCAATTGCATCCGCGAGCTCCTGCTGGGTCATGTTCCGGTCCGCGCGCAGCTCACGAATCGTATTCCTCAGCCCCGGCATCACAATGCCCTCCGGTACGCCACAATCTGCGTCACCGTCTTCACAATGTCCGAAATCACCAGCATCCCGAAGAACACATTGAGAAAATGCAGCCCCACAAAACCCGCATGGATAGGGAAGTTGTGACCCACCAGCGTGTGGAACCACAGCATCCCCAGCCCCAACACCATCAGTCCCGCCAGCGTCAGATATCCCGCGCGATACCCACGCAGCTGAATCAGCTTGTCGCGCTCGTCCTTGATGCGGTGTCGCGTCGCCGCCGCAATAATCGACTGCAAAAGTATCTGCAGCACAATAATCGCGAAAATTGTCCCCGCCACCTTGTTCACCGAGTTCGCTCGATGAAGATTCAAAAAGAAGTACGGCAGATACACAACCAGCTCCGCCGCCAGCGATCCCCACAGCGACCTCTCCTGATAAGAAAGACTGCCCATCGCGCATTCTCCATGTAAAATATGTTTTACATGGAAAAACCTACTCGCGTGCCGGTCTTATGTCAAACATTTTTTACATAGAAACTTTGGCCGCCCAATCCGCAATTAATTCCAGCGCCGCGGGCGACATTGTCTCTTCAATATCGTTGTACTCATTCGGCCCACCGGTCTTTGCATCCTGCATCAGATGGTTCTTGCCCGACAGCGTCACCACCGTCGCACGCGGATTCTTCTCCAAGGCCACGCGCGCCGCTGCCGCATCTTCGTCAGCAGGCACCTGGACATCCAGCGACCCATAGATCGCCAGCACCGGCACCTTTAGCCGCGAGAGCGTGGGCGCCGGATCATAAGCGATAAAGTACCGCTCCCATGCCGTCGTACTGTCCCTTGCCAGCCCGTCCACCTCGTTGGCGTCCACCAGCTTCTCCTGCACTCCTTCGGCCACCATCTTCTCCGCTGCCGCGCGTGCCGCTTCACCCGTCGGCGCCGCCTCTATCGCGTCAAACAGCTTCTGATCGAACACCCGCCGCCGCGCAATGTAATCCGCAGGAGCGCCGTACACCTTCGCCGTCCTCGCCGACTGCAGCACAAACAGCCTGTCTCCGCGCAGCGCCGGTCCCGCAATCATCACCACGAACGCTGCATTCTTGTCCGCCGCCGCCACCATCGGCGCAATAATCCCGCCTTCCGAATGTCCCAGCACGCCCACTCGCCGCGCATCTATCTTGGGCTGGCTGCGCAGCCACTCCATCGCGCTGTCCGCATCCGAAGCAAAGTCCGCTGTCGTGGCTGTCCCGAAATCCCCGCCCGATCCGCCCACGCCGCGTTTGTCGTAGCGCAGCACTGCGAATCCCCTCCGGTTCAGCGCGTCTGCCAGCACCACGAACACCTTATGTCCCCACACATCTTCATCGCGCGTGTTCTGGCCCGTGCCGGAGACCAACACCACCGCGGGAAACGGCCCCTTGCCTTCGGGAACGCTCAGCGTCCCTGCCAACCGCACATGCGCCGCCGCGTTCTCAAGCGTGACATCCTGCTCCGTATATGGCAGCGGCCCAGCCAGAATCGCAGCCTCCTGCGGCCGCTTGTGAACCGCCGGCGCAAGGTCCGCCGCGCTCGCCCGCTTCAGCGACAGCGCATACACCTGCTGAAACGTCAGCTTGCCGTCCCACTCGCTCTGCCCTGCATCCCACGCGCCGTCATAGCTCAGGTTCAGCTTGTTCACCGCAAAGTGCAGGTGCGATCCGTCGCTGGTCACCTGGTCCAGGTCCGTCTGGTTGCCACTCGGATTGGTCAGATAGCCGCTGTACCCCGAACCCGACTGGCCAATGTGAATCCTGACCTTGAACCCACCATTGAGTTGACCGATCCAGTCACCCGCCGCCTGCTCAGCGCACGCCGGAATCACAAACAGCAGACAGGCAACGCCCACCACACAGCGCATCCATGAACGATTCATAGCGGTATCCTACGCAACTCATGCAAACAACGTTCCATCCGCCTCTCATCCTGAGCGCAGGAAGAATCTATGTGTGTCTTTGTCGTTGCCTTGGCTTTTCTTTCTGTCATCCCCGCAGGGGATCTGCTTTTCCTAACCCCTAACCCCTAACCCCTAACTCTTCACCTCATACAGCATCGCCATCGCCCCCGAGCCGAACTCCCTCCGCCCCACCAGCCTCAAATCGAGCGGCTTCGACAGCCCTGCGAACAACGTCGGCCCATGGCCCGCTATCCTCGGGTGCACCACGAACTCGTACTCGTCGATCAATCCCAACTCGGCCAACCCCTGTGGAAGCGTCACACCTCCGAGAGAGATCCCCGAACCCGGCTGCTGCTTGAGCTGCTGAACCGCATTCGCTAAATCTCCGCGTACCAGCTCCGCGTTCCAATCCACCCGCTCCAGCGTGCTCGACACCACATACTTCTTTTTCGCGTTGATCGTGCGGGCGAACGGTTCCATCCAATCCGGCCGCGCACCTGCTGCCGCCGGTGCCCGCCACCCCGCCTCCATCATCTCGTACGTCACCCGCCCAAACAGCAGGGCATCGGACTGCGCGAGCCTCTCCGCCCAGTAACGATGCAACTCTTCATCCGGCACAATCGCCCGATGATCGCAGCATCCGTCCAGCGTCACATTAATCCCATACCGCAGCACTCGCATGCCACAAGCCTACCGCGTGTAGTTGAAGTCCGGCGATTATCGCGTATCCAGTAGTCGCGAACATTATGAGTACTGTGCAAACTATGTTTGCCTGAGTGTGAGCGCTGCTCCGCTAAAATCGCTCGCGCCAATTCATTCCCTCAGTCTCCTAAGGCCAGACCGGCCCCCAAGCATATTCGCGGATTGAAGCACAGCCCACAAACAATCTCCCCAAAGTGATACCCCGGAAATGTATACGCAGGCGACACTCGAATCTCAAATGCCCTAAACTCTCCCTCGCATGCTTCGTTCCTTCTTCATCGGCCTCTCCACCAACAAATCCTTCCGCAAATTTTCCGAGAGCTCCTCCATCGGCCGCCGCGTCTCGCACCGCTTTGTCGCCGGCATGACCGTCGAGGAGGCCATCGCCGCCGCGCAGCAACTCAACCGCGAAGGCATCGCCGTCACCCTCGACGCCCTCGGCGAATCCGTCACCGACGAGCCACATGCCATCGCCTCAGCGGCTACCTACCATCGCCTCCTCGACGAGATCGCCTCCCACAACCTCCGCGCCAACGTCAGCCTCAAGCTCACTCAGATGGGCATGGACGTTGGCGGCGCCAACTCAGCCGAAGGTCAGGCGCTCGCCGAACGCATCGTCGCCTCCCTCGTCGAGCACGCCGCCAAATTCCAGAACTTCGTCCGCATCGACATGGAAGGCTCCGAGTACACCGAAGCCACCCTCTCCATCACCGAGCGCCTCTTCGCTCGCTTCCCCGGTGCCGTCGGCACCGTCCTCCAGGCCTACATGTTCCGCACCGAAGCCGACGCCGAACGCCTGCTCCGGCAGGGAATCCGCATCCGCCTCTGCAAAGGTGCTTACAAGGAACCCGACGACATCGCCTTCCCCGGCAAGGCCGACGTCGACGCCAACTACCTCAAGCTCGCCAAACGCATGATCACCAGCGAGGTCTTTTGCGGCATCGCCACCCACGACGAGGCCATCATCAACGAACTCTGCCGCTTCGCTGACGCGCACGAGATCGAAAGACCAGCCTTCGAGTTCCAGATGCTCTACGGCATCCGCCGCGACCTGCAGCGCAAGCTCGTCCGCCAGGGCTACGGCGTCCGCGTCTACGTCCCCTTCGGCACCGAGTGGTACCCCTACTTCATGCGCCGGCTGGCCGAACGCCCCGCCAACGTCCTCTTCTTGACGCGCAACTTCTTCCGAACCTAAGCCACTGAACAGCAATAACTTACGCGCTCTTGGCGCATGAAAAAAGGGCATCCCCCTGCGCTGATAACTCGTTTGTTTCCTAGATTTTGCGCAAAAACACGCCCATTTCCGGACTTAGGTCCGGACCTAAGTGCTTTGTTTGTAAGATTTTGCGCAATTTTCGAGGGGGGGGGAGGGGGTACCCTACCGCGGCTGCTCCTCCGTCGGCGGAAGCAGCGGCGACACCCGCAACAGATTATTAAGAGCAGACCTCTGGGACGGGTTCATGTACTGATACTGCGGAGAGTTCACCGCGGCCGCCTGCTGGCCCGAAGGGAGATCCCTCAAATTACGCCACGCCTGCGCCACTTGCCTGCGCTGGTCCGGTGGAAGCGACCCAAGCTCGGAGAGCGAGTTCCGCACCTCTGTCCGTTGACTCACGGAAAGGTGCTCCATCCGCTCATTGTAGGTCAGGATCCTCTCCCGCTGCTCGGGAGGCATGGCATTCAACCGCGCCAGCTGGTTCCGCATCCGCTGCTGCGTCTGCTGCGGCAACTGGTTGAACCCCGGCTCGCGCCCGAGCGCCTGCTGCTGCTGCTCCGGCGTGAGGTTGCGGTGCTGGTTCATCCAGTCCGCCAGGTGCTCTCCGCGCGGCGCGCCCGGCGTCTGCGAGTTCCGCCGCTCGATCTGGGACAACTGCGAGCTCTGCCCCTGGTTCGAGCGGACCGGGTCTGGCCGCCCCTGCTGCGGCGGTTCCCTCCGCTCCACCGGAGCCGGACTCTGCTGCTGCGCATACCTCTCCGCCTGCATCCCCTGCTGGCCCTGCGGCCGATACTGCTGCTGAGCTCCGTAGGGCCGATACCCCCCCGGAGCTCCGCGGTACGCCGGTTCAGCTGGCCGATATCCGGGAGCCGGCTGCCGATACGCCGGAGCCTGCTGCCGATACGTTGGAGCCGCCTGATGGTATGAGGGAGCCGAATGATACGACTGCCCGCCGCCGCCTCCCCCGTGCCGCGACTGCCCCCCAGCCACGCCCGCGCACACCCCCGCCACCCCCATCACCAGGGCGAAGCCTAATCCGCGAGTTGGAGTGATACGTTTCATCAAAGGTTCGAACTCAATCTTTAGCTCAATGTCGCGCCGCTTGTGATGGTGCCGAGGTGTGATTACCGGCTGCGCCGCTATCATACCGAAGCCGCCGTCCGAAGGCGGCGGCTTATGGTTGCATCTAAACTCACCCCGCCTTTACGTCGTCGGTGGATCCCCCGAATCATCATTGGCATTTGGATCGAGCAACTGATCCATCTGCTGATACGCCTGGGCATTGTTGTCCAGGATCTTCAAATCGTTCACTGTCGCTGAGGGCTGCGGCTGCGGACGATTTGCAATCTCAACGCCGGCGAAGCTCCCGGCTCCCGCGAGCACCAGCAGCATCAGCGCACCGGCCATTGCCGAGCGAAGCTGCCGTCCGGTGCTGAAGGTCAGAAACGCATACATCCGCTCGAACAGGCCCTCCGGCTGCGCCGCGGCGGCTTCCCGCACCCGTGCACGCAGCCTGGAGTCGAAGTAGGGCGACGGCTCGGGTGCGGTCCACGCATCCATCATGGCCATCGTGGAACGAAGCTCAGCTAACTCATTGGCGCAGCTCTCACAAGCCTTCAGGTGTCCAGCAATCTCCGGGTGCGCGGCCTCGAAGCCCTCTTCGAGGAGCAGATCCGGGAGATTCGACTTGCACGTCTTACAGTTCATAGCATTCATATAAACCCCCTCTTCGGGTGGGTGTTGCTTTTACCGACGCCGTCGCAGCGGATTTAGACGCGCAGTGGCTTCGGTTTCTGAGGAGTTCCTCAGACAAATCCTTTCAGTCGCTCCCTCAGCGTCTGGTAGGCGCGGAAAAGCAGCGACTTCGTAGCAGACTCGGAGAGCTTCAGCACCTCTCCGATCTGCTTGTAATCCAAACCTTCGTACTTGTGCATCAGAACGGCGGTCCTTTGCCGCTCCGGCAGTGCCATCACGTGCTGGCGGATGGCGTTCATCCGTTCCCGGCGAAGCAGGTTTGCCTCGGCGCTGGGCGTCTCGTCGGCAACGTCCGGCGTCGTTCCGGTCTCGGCATCCGGCTCATCCAGGTATACGGTCGAGGCCGTGCGCTCGTGCCGTGTGTCGCGGGCGTGGTTTACGCCCAGATTCGTCGCGATCCTGTACAGCCACGTGCTGAACCGCGCCTCCGCCCGGTAGGTTTCCCGCGACCGGTAGACGCGGAGGAAGACTTCCTGGGCAAGCTCCTCGGCCACCGCCTGATTGTGGACCATCCTGAACATAAAATGGATGATCGGCTTACGATATTTTGCCAGCAATACGTCGAACGCCGCCATATTGCCGGCGCGGAGCTCGAGCATGACCTCGGCATCGGTCAGGGCAGAGAAGTCGCCCCTGGCAAGTGCGGCAGCCCGTTCCTTTGCGCGTTCGGGGCTGAGATCCACCGCCGATGCGGGCCGGTCCGCCGGAAGATCATGACCCAGACCTGGTTCCCCGTGGTTGAGGACTCCGGGATGGAGCGCCAGCGTGCTCATATCTTCCTCAACCCCATCTTTCTCGTGAGGTTGCGCCGCCTCGACCGAATCTGCCGGTTTCGGCGGATCGGGCGGGCGGTCTGCGGGGTTGGAACCGGTCATCCGCCGTATTGTACCCGGGCGAGTCTGCCGCCGGACAATGCCTGCCGACGAGACCATGATTGCCGCCGCATCCGGTCGCGGGCACGGCTGTTCTCTGCTATTCTCAAACGAAACGAGGGCTGGCACGGTGGGGTGCTCAGCTCCGACTGCCGCAACTGGCGGGCGCATAACTCAGCGGTAGAGTGCCACCTTCACACGGTGGAAGTCGTAGGTTCGAATCCTGCTGTGCCCACCAACTCCAAATTGCTCAAATCGGGGAAGTTGTGCGTTATCGGTCGAATGCCAACCCTTTCCTGCTGCCCATCGCCCTCCAGCGGCTCTGCCATTCGTCTCCGGGAGGTTGCTGCCAGTTGGAATAGATCCTCCCTCTTTCGTCGGTCGCGAACACCTGCAGCCGTCCGTCGTTGGTGTTTCCGGCCACGAACACTGAATGTGTCAGATTCTTACGGCTTGCTGCGCCTATAGCCGCCCAGTCGTTTCTCCATCGACCGTCCGCTTCTTCTGCGAGTGTGTACAGTTTTCCGTCTGACCCTGCTGCAATCAGTTCGAATCGGCCGTCTGAGTTCTGCATGGTGACGAAGCCCGAGCTTGCTGAAGCTCCGCGCATAACGGGTAGTGCTGACCAGTTACCCCAAGATCCTTTCGGCGAATCCTGCGCGATGCTCCAGAGATTTCCTGCCTGGTTGCCGCCAGCGTGATCCAGTGCGAAGACGACGAGCCTGCCGGCCGAGGTTCTGCCCACCTGCAATCGCGGCTGGAGAATCTGCCCCTGTGGCGCGCCGAGGCTCGACCATCGCCCGGCCCATCCATTCTCAAGCGTCTGCCCGATTCTCCACAGCGAAGGGTGCGGACTCCCGTCCAGCGCGAAGACGTCGATTCTCCCATTGATCTTCTCGGCTACCGCGAAACCCCGCTGTGCTCCTGCTGCGAGCTTCGGCAGCATCTTCCACGGGGACCATGCCACACCCGGCGCCGCCTCCGTTGCCGTCCACAAATTCCCGCCTCCATCAAGACCGAACACGCTGAGGCTGCCGTCAGCATTCTGCGCTGCCTGCACTCCCTTCAACGCACGACCGGCTTTTCCCAAGAGCATCCACCGGCTCCACGCGCCGCTCGGCGTTTTCTGGCGAGCCGTGTACACGCCTTTTGCCGTGGCAGCGAATGCCTGCAGCGTATCGTCTTGATTGCGGGCGATGGCAAAATCACCACGCACGGCGGGCAGGCCTGCTGAGAATTCATCACTCCAGTTAGTCCAATGGCCGGTGGCGCTATTCGGCTCGGCTATCAAATCGCTGCCTGGCTTCTGCCGCGTATGCCAAAGTCGTCCCTGCCGGTCAGCGGCAAAGATTTCGAGAGCGCCGTTCTCATTAATGCCGATGGGCCCGCAGTAGCGATTGCCTGCCTGGAAACGGACAATCACGGCCGTCGCCGGCTCGACTGTTAGCTTCACGCGGCCCGAAACATCTGCGTTTTGCGGAGACCAAACTCCGCGCCACTGCTCGCCGCTATTGGCAATCGTCGCACCGGCGAGCTGCGCAGTAAGGCGACTTGCGTCCCCGGGAATTCCCGACGACAGAGTTATGGTCGAAACGCTCGCCTTTGCGAACGGCAGGCCGTCAGGGTGAAGCGTGACCTGCGCCGTGTGATCCGGCTCATTGCCCTGCATCTTGTTAATCACCGTGACGTAGAGGTTCTGTCCCGCGCGTACCGCGTACGCTGTAAGACTCCAATCCTTCGGCGCATCACTCGCGCGCACGGACGTCTCCACGGGATACCCGTGACCGCCGATGTTGAATGCCTTGATTCCGTACCCTTTGGGGGTAACACGATAATCCGCGCACGGACCTTGTGTGCAGATACCCGACGTGCTCCAAACCTTGTTCCGCGGGACAAGAGTGTCGGTAGGGATCCACTGGTTGTTATGGAAGTTCACACCACGGGCGCCGTGCTCTGCCCACCAGTGCATGTAATCGAGCGCCCACAACGCAGAGGCGAACGAGTTGCTTCCATCGGGGACACCGCCCAGGTAGTCGTTCGATTCGGTGAGCCTGTATGGAACGCCCAGCTTGCGAATGGGTTCATAGTTGTTTTTATAAAGCCACGAATACGGTGTGTAGACGAGTTGCTGGTCGTGCGGAATTCCGGACGGCTGCACAGGTTCGCTTGTGATCTTGTCGCCCTCCAGCCATGCGGGTGAGAGCATATTGGCAATGCCCTCTGCCGCGGTGAGCTTGTACTCGCCGGCTGCAATATTGCCGCCCACATAATAATGGCCGTACGAGGCGAGAAAATTGATCTTGGGATCGTTCTTCTCGCACGCCGCGAGAAGTTCCGGCCAGGCCGCGCTTGTGAAGCTCGATCCGCAGACGCTGCCTGTGAATCGCGCCTCCAGGGTGTAGGAGAAGGCATCTGGACCCGCGACAGGAGTATGGGCCAGCCCCGGCATGGCAGTGATAGCGGCGATGTAATTCCGCCACTCCTCAAGGTAGGAAGGAAAGGCGCTTCCGGCATTCGTCATCGCCCTGGAAGTGCCGACCTCGTACATCTTCGGATCGAGGATCACGAGAGCGCGAGTCATCCTGCCGGGGTGCGGCTGCGTGCATTTGAGATCGACGTCCAGGCAGGAGCATCCTTTACCCGCAATACAAGCGCACACATTGCCGTCGGTACAGTAGCTGTGGGCGGTATGGTAATCGACCTCATTGCCGATGCTTAGCGCGGCGATGTTCTGCGCATAATGGCTCCAGATGTACTGCAGTGGTGGCACTCTGTCGCTGCAGATCTGGTATGGCGCAGGAAACAGGATTGCGCATCCGGAACTGGTAAATGATTTTGAGATTTGCCTGCTCGGCGAAATGGAAAAGCACATCGAGATCGGCGTGCGCGGGATAGGGCGTCCGGCAGCCATCGCCTGTTGCAGCCCCCACGCGCAGGCTCTTGATGCCGATCTGTTGAAAGAGCGCGAGCGGTTGCGGATTAGCCTCTGGATCGAAGAGGTGTACTCGAGGCGCCAGGCCGTTGCTGCCCGGCATCAAGCTCGTGATCTCAAAGCTCAAACCGGCGAAATCTGGTGCGATCGGCTCGCGCGTCGCGACCTTCCGGTAATCGGCGTTCACTGTGATTTCAACTTTTGTCTGGGCTGCCAAAGCACCCGGCAGAAGTCCCATACACCAAATCACGCATTCGATCACAACCAACTTCACGTGTTCACCAATTCTGAGTGCTTACTCAGTCGTAGAATCCCCGGGGCACAAAAAATGCGTGCGCCGGCCAGACTTGCTTAGCGCACGCATCAAAAAAACAGGCGTGATTTCGAGCATCAGGGCTGGCCAGGATAAAACGCCAGACCAGTGCCTCCAAAGCTGGTCCAGCCATTCCAGCCGCCACCCGTGGACGGCTGCCAATCCGACCAGACCGTACCGCTGCTATCTACCGTGAACAACTGAATGCGTTCATCCTGAGTGCTGCTCGCGACCAGATGTGGATCGAGACCGCTGCCGCCCATATCCGTCCAGTTGCCGCCGAAACTGCCTCCTGCCGAACCTTGCTGCCAGATGTTCCACACGTCATTTGGCGACTGTGTCGATACGCCGAACAATACGAGGCGACCATCTTTGTTTTGTCCTATGACGAGTCCTGGCTTGACCGTCTTGCCGGTAATCTCGGTCCAGTTCGTGTTCCAGCTGCCGCCCGGCGAGGTTTGCGAGTTCGTCCAGGCATTGCCGGCGGAATCTACGCCAAAGACCTGCAGTCTCCCATCTAGATTGCGCGCCACTGCGAGTTGGGGATTCAAATGCGCGCCGCTCAACTGCTGCCAGCTGCTCCAGCCGGCGCCGGTTGTTTTCTGCCAGCAATGCCAGACATTTCCGGAAGCGTCGGCGCCAAACAGTTCCAAGCGGCCGTCAAGGTTGCGCGTCAGGACATATCCAGGATTGATCGTGGGATCTCCGCTGCCCGTGTTTAGCGAGATCCAACTGGAAGCCCACCCGATTTCAGGCGCACTCTCGGAGATGGTGTAGAGAACTCCACTGCTATTGAGACCAAAGACGCTCAAGCTGCCATCGGGATTATTGCCGGCTGCCAGGTTTGTCAGCCCCAGGCCTGCGCTGCTGGTTATGTCGGTCCAGGCCGTCCGCGGTCCTCCGCCTGGCGTGGGCTGCTGAGTCCAATACACATCTCCGCTGGTAGGAACGAACACCTGCAGGGTGTTGTCTTCATTTTTGACGACAGCGCTGCCACCGACGGAAGAGATGCCACTGGGCAGCGTTGTGAAGCCGCTCCAATCCGTTGCGGGACTTTGAGGTACATCGGCGGATTTCTGGTAGTCATGTTCGACGCCGCTGGATCCCGTCGCAAACATCTCCAGCGCACCATTCTGGTTCATCTGGATTGGCCCGGAGAGTTCGCCGGCAGCTTCAATTCTCACCACCACCGCCTCAGCTGCGGGGACTGTCAGGGTTAGCGAGCCGGAAGTGTCGGGTGGAAGCGTCGTCCATCTGCCTAGCCATGGGCCGCTGTTGGTAATGGTTTGGCCGGCGAGCATCGCGGCTTTCGGAGTCGGATCGCCGGCGGTGCCGGAGGAGAGCGTCATGTAAGCGGCGCTGGCCGTACTAAAGCCCTGCGGTTGAATTGTCAGACTGATGATTGCGGTGTTACCTCTCACGTTATTGGTTTTATCGATGAAGGTGACGAAGCTGCTAAGACCAGAGCCAACCGCATACGCAGATGCTTGACTGGTCGGGTTCAGGGAATCAGTAAGTGTCGCAGTCTCAGCGTAGCCATGGCCGCCCAGGTCGAACGCTTTTATGCCATATCCCTTCGGAGTAACTACCCAGTCGTCGCATGCTTGCTGTACACCACTGCTATTCTGGCAACCCCCGGGCAAGTAGCCCGCACCTCCATTGGTGATTGTTACGCCTGTAACCTGATATTGAGTAGGGTTACTACCTTGAATGATGGCCGTCTGGACTGTAGCAGTCGCCGTTGTGCAGGTTCCAGAACAAGGAGCAGCAGGAGCATCAATTGTCACGGCCGTGGGCGCGGCGGTGTAGGAACCGCCGTTGTTCACTGTAACTGATGTAACTTTGTTCCCGGTGCTGCTTACAAAGGCGCTTGCGGATGCGCAAACGGACTGACACGTGCCGCCGGTAAATTTCACTCCGGGAGGCTGTCCATAAGGATTAGGAAGGTTGCCGGGCTGGATGGTGTCGGTATAGAGCCACTGTGTGTTATGAAAATTAACTCCTGCCGCTCCATTCGCCGCCCACCAGTGGGAAGTCCCGGCGCACGGTTACATCATATCCATGCAGCGTCACAATTGTGGGAATGCCCAGCTTCGCGCCGAGATGGCTAGCGCGAATCCCGTCTGGAGCGAAATGCGCGTGGATAAGTCGCGCGCGAGTGTTGCGGATTTGGCGATGAAACATCGGCGCGACCGGGACGGCGCGGTAGAGCCGGCCTCGGAGCTTGGAAATGATGGAAAATCCTCTGGTGAGGTAGATGGCTTCGTCGGTAAGCGGAAGGTTCGGGCATGGCTGGCGCAGACCAACGTAATATGGCTTGTAGTGGTGCAGTGCCCCGCCTGTGCCGCGATAAAGGTCTCCGACACATTGAGCAATAATTCCTTATAGACGATGATAGTGTTCACTTGGCATTAGTCTCCGCGGAATCCCGTGACCTGTAGATCTATCGCAGAACGCAGGAATGAATGGCTTCACTCTAGCACTGGATAACATCAGGGCTTCTCAAAGATAGGTTCTGGAGGTTTATCGGAGCACGTCTCGCCAGCGTCGTGCCCGGAGCGCTCGAGGTCCAACAGTAGCCGACCTGAAAGAGGAGATACCGTCGCGACGAGGCCCGCACTCAACTCCTCAGATCGCAAACCATTTCGACGGATTTACCCGGCTCAGTTGACGCATTGCTGGATAGTGCTTAGTTGCCCCCCACGAGGGCACGATCGCGGCGCACGCCGCTTTGGGTTGCCGCGCTATCTACGCAACAGATGGAAAGGCCCTCTTCTGGAAGGCCTTCATTACTGCATCACAGTTTCGGAGACAACTTTGGTGGGTTGGCGGAGGAGATAGACGGGAGAGCCACCCTTTCTGTGCTGGTGTTCTTTCAGTGGAGCTTCGGCCCTGGGACTAGAACACGAGCTTCATCGAGAGTTGGGCGACGCGTGGTGAGATGTCGGCACCGATGCGCCCGAAGCTGGCGGAGGTTTGCGTGAGATTCGGATCGGCAAGATTCGTGTGATTCAGGACGTTGAAGTACTCGGCGCGAAACTGCAGGTTTGACTCTTCGTAGATGCGGAAGCTGCGGGTGAGGCTCGCGTCCCAGTCGGTGTAATGAGGACCGACAAAGGAATCCTTTTTGATGTTGCCGAAGGTGTCGAGCGCCGGCGTTGCGAATGCGGTGGGATCGAGATAGCTCACACATGTGGTCGTAGATGCGATGCCATAGCTGCAAGCATTGCCGCCATAACCAATGCCGGTACGAACCGGCACATCAAGCGAGGTACCCAGGCCAGCGAGGGAACGGTCGGAACCGACAATTACATTAAGCGGATCGCCGCTGTGCACGGTCACCAGGCCCGCTGTCTGCCAGCCATTCACGATTGACCGCATAATCCGCTCGCCCGATTTCAAAGCCGGAAAGATCCACGTGTATGAAAGTGCGACGTTGTTGCGATGGTCGAAGACAGACGGACCGTAGTCGAGGCGCTTGAAATTGGGCACATAGATGGGCAGCACGAAGGCCTGGCCCGCGCCGGCGCTGGTGACGGCGGTGTTGTACGGGATGTCGTCGAGGCTCTTCGACCACGTGTAGTTCACGGTCGCTGAAAGGCCGAACGACGTTCGCTTGTTCAGCGTTCCTTGCAACGAGTTGTAGCTCGTGTTGCCGCCCATGTTGGTCTCGCTGATGCTGGCGAAGTTTTTGTAAAGGCGGCGCGCCTGCTCGTTGCCGGCGGTATCCGTAGCGCCCATCTGTACGGCTGGGTTGAGCTCGAGGTTGGTGAAGATGTGCGTGCCATGGGAGCCGACGTATGCCACCTGTGCAGTGACGGTTGGGGTGATTTGCTGCTGCACTGCGAGATTCCAGTCATAGAGTAGCGGCGTCTGGAAGTTGCCCGAGGGATCAAACGTAATCACGGTGATGGGTGTAGGGAACGGCGCGCTTGCCGGCAACGGCAATGTTACTGGAAATGGGTTGGTGGCCTTACCGTAAGGATTCGAGAAGGTGGCCGTGGGATCTGTCGCGCTGGGGTTAGAGACGGTGTATGTTTCGGTGAATGGATTGGTGCCAATCCAGCCGTTGTTGAACAGGTCGTTCATGCGCGTGTCGTAGAACATCCCGGTGCCACCGCGGATGCTGGTCTTTGCGTTGCCGAAGACATCCCAAGCGAAGCCAAGACGGGGCATGAAGTTCTTGTAGTTGGCAACTACGCCGTTGTCAGGTACGCCCTGGTCGCCCGGGAATAGCAGGCCAGCGGGTGCGTGGGGATAGACGGTAGAGACACGACCACTCGCGTAGGCCGTTGGGTTGAATTGGCCCATGCGGCCGGCATCGCTCTGCGGTATGAACGGCTCCCAGCGCAGGCCGTAGTCAAGCGTGAACCTGGGCGTGGCCTTCCAGCTGTCCTGGACGTAAAGGCCAACAAATTTGGCGCGGTTGTCCTGGAACTGCCCAGCGGACTGGCTGAAGGAGCTCATGTAGCCGAGGAAGAAACTCGCCATGGCATTGTTGGTTGTGGTGGAGGCGAAGGAGAACTGGCCGGGCTGGCCATTCTGATTCACGACATCGACGCGTGCGAGCTCGCCGTGGAAGCCGAAGCTAATATCGTGGGTCCCTTTGACCCAATGAACGTCATCGGCGAGAGTGATGTTGGAACGCTTGAACGTAGCGTGGGGGTTCTGGCCGAAGGAGAAGTCGCCGGAGACGCTGACGGATTGGAACGAAGGGAAGGCCGGCTGCCATATATTGACTCCGAGGTCGCCCGCGTCGATTCCACCCGCGAGAGGTCCACGCACTGAACCTTCGCGCTGGTAATTGATTATCAGATTGTTCAGCCAACGCTCGTTAAAGGTGTGCGACTCGGAGACCAGAGCGGTCTGGTAGGTGATATCCGACTGATCCTGGTAGGTGAGGTAGTTCGCGGGATTAAGCACACCCTGCAAGTGGAACTTGTCAAGGTAATACCGCATCGTCATGCGGTCCTTGTCGGATAGCGCTTGATCGTAACGGCCAATAGCTTCATCGAAGTTCTGCGAGTTCGGCTGAAGATAGCTGAAGGGCACTCCGTTGGCGGAAGCCACGGGGATGTACTTCAACAATGCAAGCGAGGCCTTGTCGAACCGGGTGGTCGGGATCGTAGCCTGCCAGAGGTTGCCCGAGATATTGGTATAGGGGAAGCACTGCTTCGTGCTGGGGTCGACGATGCAATTGGACGTTGTAGGCGTGCCGTTAGCCGTGAACTGAAACAAGCCCGCTTCGTTTGCTGTGGACGGCAACGAGGAATCGTTGGACGTAGTGGCAGCAGTGTCGCGAAGGCGGCTGCCCTGATAGCCCGCGAAGAAAAACCCCTGCTTCGTCTTCCAAAGAAACGGAATGCCCACAGGACCGCCGATGACGCCACCGAACTGGTTTCGCTTGAGAGGATCGGTATAGGGCTTAAGTACGCCGTTCACGACGGTGGTCGAAAAATGATCGTGCGCATTGAAGACGCGATTGCGTAAGTACTCAAAAAGATCACCATGGAATTGATTCGTGCCAGATTTTGTGATGATGTTCACGACACCGCCAGCATTCTGGCCGTACTCGGCTTGATAGTTCGACGTTTGCACGCTGAACTCCTGCAATGCATCAGGGAAGGGAAACGGGGCGTTCACGTTGGTGTACTCGTCCACGTTGTTGCCGCCATCCAGCAGGTAATCGGTCTGGTTGGTTCGTGCGCCATTCACAGTTATCAGCACAACGACGGGAAAGGTCTTGGTGTTTCCCTGGTCGATGGAGCTGATGTTTGGCGCCGGCAGTACGCCTGGCGCAAGCTCTGTGAGTTGTGCGGCGTTGCGGCCGTTCAGTGGTAGCTCGTTCACCTGCCTCTGCTCAACGACCTGCGACATAGTGCCTGTTGATGTATCGACCTGCGGCGCTTCCGAGGTCACAATGACGGTCTGCTCTGTCGATCCGATCTTGAGCACTGGGTTTACAGTGACGGCCTGGTCTGCCTTCAGCGCAACTCCGTTTTGAATGAACGTTTCAAATCCGGGCGCAGCGGCGGAAAGGTTATAGATCTTGGGCGGGAGAGATGCGAAAACGTACTCGCCCTGGGCATTGGCGACCGCACTTGACACGTAGTGTGTGCCTGCGTCGGTTGCCGTGACCTTGGCCTGCGGAATCGCGGCCCCGGTCGAATCAGTGACGATTCCCGAGATGCGGCCGAAGCCCTGCGCCGAAGCGAAGGAACATCCGAAGGCGATCGGCACGAGTACGAGACACACGACAAAGGCCCTAAGCGAGCAGATGGTCACCTTGCTTTTCATTGTTGGCAGGATGAATGCTGGTATAAAGTAGAGTCAAGAATAAAATGCAGCAATGCATAATTATGCTATATAAATCCGCTCATTTCTAAGATAAGGCGACCGATCCGCTTGCTCGAACGCAGAGCCGGGCTTTCGCGGGGCATTCGAAGAATTTAGGTCGTGAAGAGAAGCGGGCAACCGTCGGCTGATAATGTATGCCATGGCGCGTAATGATCAGATCCGACTGATGACGAAGATCGCACGTATGTACTATCTGCAAAACATACGTCAGGCACAGATTACGGAAAGACTGAACCTGCATCAGTCGACGGTTTCCCGCCTGCTGAAGAAAGCCGTCGATGCGGGGATTGTGCGCATAAGCATTGCAGCACAGAGTGGGATCCATATTGATCTGGAGGAGGCGCTCGAAACGCGCTTCAACCTGAAACAGGCGGTCGTCGTCGATTCTGTTTCAACCAGCGAAGAGCAATTGGCGCGCGATCTAGGCTCTGCCGCCGCATACCTGCTTGAGGGGTTTGTGCGCGGCAGGCAGACCATCGGTATCTCCAGTTGGAGTGCAGCTCTGTTGGAGATGATTAATAGCCTGCACCCCACCTCCGACGGAGAGGGCACGCGAATCGTACAGATTCTTGGCGGGATGGGAAATGCAGACGCGCAGATGCATGCGACTTACCTGGCTGAGCGGCTGGCCAGGCTCGTCGGCGGCTCAGCTGTACTGCTGCCGGCCCCGGGCATCACGAACTCCGCAAAGGCTAAAGATGTTCTGATGCGCGAACAGTACGTGCAGGCGGCTGTAAAGCTCTGGGACTCGCTTGATACGGTGATTGTCGGAATCGGCGCACTGGAACCTTCCCGTATGCTGGTGAGCAGCGGCAACTTCTTTACTAAGGATGAGCGAGCCGACCTGATGAAACAAGGCGCCGTCGGCGATATCTGCCTTCACTACTTCAATTCCGCGGGCGAGCCGATTACGACACCGCTCTCTTCTCGAGTGATTGGTATGTCGCTCGCACAGTTGAAAGGCGTGAAACACCGCATCGGAGTGGCCGGAGGAAGGCGGAAGCTCGATGCGATCCTTGGAGCGCTGAATGGTCACTGGATCGATATTCTGGTCATCGATCGTGCAACGGCGCGCGCATTGCTCGAAAGCGGCTCGAAAGCGGACTGAAGCTAGGCGTGGCTTTGCGACAAGATTAGCTCTATCACAAGGAGATTCCAATCCATGAATCCTTTGTGGCTAAGCGCTGCACCCGTATCGGGATGATAGTACTCATTCATTGAGCCATTGCGCTCGATGTCATTCGAAAGGATCGCCAGAGTTTTGGCGGCGAGATCCTTCGCCTCGCGTTGATATCCGTAACGGTTGAGCGCGACCCACACAAAATAGTTTGAGATGATCCAAACGGGCCCGAGCCAATTGCTTGGGTTCGAGCTGAAATCGAGCGAGTACATACTCTCGAGGTTGGACAGTGTACGCACGCCGGAGTTGCATCGAAGCCGATCGTCGGCGAGGTAGTTTGTCTTGACGATCTGCGCAGCCTGTTCCTTTGTTGCAATTCCGCACCACATCGGGAGGAACCCTGTGAATGTCTGAATTCGCATAGGCAAAGTCTGCCAGCGCATGGGCATTCCGGGCTTGATCTGAGGCAGAAGTTCGGGGCGGTGATCCACACACTGGACGTCGACGGAATAGAAGAATTTATCGCGCGTAT
>Ga0070741_10006902_pt1 | contig 23987 bp, 18 predicted proteins | sample Coa_R1_4_FD_66440 | JGI IMG/M metagenome (GOLD analysis project Ga0070741, IMG submission 66440) | Surface soil microbial communities from Centralia Pennsylvania, which are recovering from an underground coalmine fire - Coalmine... | ecosystem: Environmental > Terrestrial > Soil > Unclassified ...
ATGGAGCCATCGTTCTCGCCTTCGCGCGCATGAATAAAATCCTGGAAATTGATGCTGAGAATCACCGTGCCGTGGTGCAGCCGGGCGTGGTCAACCTGGATCTTTCGGCGGCAGCAAAGCGCTACGGTCTCTACTTTGCTCCAGATCCTTCCAGCCAAAAGGCCTGCACCATCGGTGGCAACGTCGCGGAGAATTCCGGAGGTCCGCACACGCTGGCCTACGGCGTCACTGTGAACCACGTTACCGGAGTGGAAGTGGTTTTGCCCGATGGCCGCATCGTGAATTTCGGCGGCAAGACGTCAGATTTGTGCGGCTACGATCTCACCGGATTTTTCGTTGGTTCTGAGGGCACACTAGGCATTGCCACTAAAATCACTGTCAGACTGATGCGCATTCCGGAGGCGACGGCTACGCTTCTGGCCATCTATAACAACATTGAAGACGCGGCCAATACCGTTGCGGCTATCACCCGGGAAGGAATCACGCCGGCAGCATTGGAATTGATGGATGGATGGGTGCTGCGTATGGTTGAAGCCGCTACTCACGCCGGATATCCGCTCGATGCCGGCGCCGTGTTGCTGATTGAAGTGGAAGGCCTGCGCGAGGTTGTGGAAGAGCAGGCGGAAGCCATCCGCCAGGTCTGTCGCAAGCAGAAGGCGCGCGAGGTGCGGCGCGCCCGCGACGAGCGCGAGCGGCAACTGCTCTGGGCTGGACGCAAGAACGCCGCGGGAGCGGTGGGCCGCGTTTCGCCCAAATATTACACCCAGGATGGAGTCATTCCCCGCAGCCGGGTACCCGATGCTTTGCGATATGTTGAGAGCGTGGCACAAAAATACTCGGTAACCATCGGAAACATCCTGCACGCGGGCGACGGCAACCTGCATCCCATCATCTGCTTCGATCCGCGCGACCCGGACCACAAGCAGCGCGCCATGCAGGCCTCCGATGACATCATTGCTTATTGCGTTTCCGTTGGCGGCAGCATCACCGGCGAACACGGCGTGGGCATGGAAAAAAACGAGCTCATGGGCCTGTGGTTCAATGATGACGATCTTGCCGTCATGCAGCGGCTGCATGATGCAATGAATCCGCGCTCGATCCTGAATCCGCAAAAGCTGTTTCCTACCAGCGGTGGCTGTCGCGAAGCCGCGGCCTCACCCGAGATGACGGAAAAGATCGTTGGCAATCCTGGAACGTCAGGCGCATGAACACTGCACTCCAAACCGGCTCGTTGGCGCGGGAGTTGGCCGCTATTTGCGGCGCGCAACACGTAGAAGAAGACCCGGCTTTGGAAGCCTTTGCCATCGATGGAATGGCGCCCGCCGTTGCCGTCTCCCCAGCTACGGCACAAGAAGCCGCAAACGTGATTGCTTTTGCGGCTGCCCAAAATCTCACGGTAGTTCCGGCGGGCGGATTCACCGCTATGGCCACGGGCGGAATTCCCGAGCGCATTAGCATCCTTTTGCGCACCACGCGGCTGGAGGGCGTGACCCATTACGATCCCGCTGATCTGACCATCGGCGTTGGCGCGGGATGTACTCTGGCGACACTTGATTCCGTGCTGGCCGAGCATGGCCAGTTTCTTCCTCTCGATCCGCCGCATCCAGAGCATGCCACCGTGGGTGGAACCCTGGCGGCCGGTGTGCACGGTCCGCTGAAACACGGTTATGGTGGAATGCGCGATTTCTGCGTCGGCATTCAGTTCGTCACCGGTGAGGGCAAGCTGGCCAAAGGAGGCGGACGGGTGGTCAAGAACGTCGCGGGCTACGACCTGATGAAGCTGATGATCGGCAGTTATGGCTCGCTCGGCATAATTGTAGAAGCTAATTTCAAGGTATTTCCCCGGCAGGGGCGTGGCGATCGTATGCGGACATTTGTTCTCGAATTTACTTCGCTTTCGGGAGCGATCCATTTCCGGAATTTCATGCGCGGCTCGCATCTCACTCCCCTGTGCCTGGAGTTGGTATCGCCTCGCGCCCAGGAATATTTGACAAAAGAAGCTCCGGCGCCGCGCGATCCCGATGACTACGCACCCGCAGCGCCTGGTGGCCCACCTTCGGCACGCTGGCGCATCCTGCTGCGCGCTGCCGGAAGCGAAGCGGTCCTGGCGCGCTATCGCAAAGAGATGGGAATCAATCTGAGCGCAGAGCTGAGCGGCGGGGAAGACGCAAGCACCTGGAAATACGTCAGTAATTTCGAAGCCGCCGTTCTGGAACGCCATCGCAATGCCATGTTTGCCCGTATGAATGTAAGCCCGGCGGAGGTGGAAGCTGCCATCGGCGCCGCCGAGCAGGCGGGAGTGGATAATAACCTGCTCCTCGCCGTGGTTGGGCGGGCAGGGTTGGGTGCGCTGGTGCTGGCTTTTATTCCGCTCTCGGTGGATCCGCCGTCGGCTATGCAGTATGCCAACACGATTTCAGCGTTGCGCTCGGCGCTTTCTCCGGATTCCGCTGTGGTCGTGACCCGCTGTCCGCAGGAAGCCAAGTGGCATTTCAACGTCTGGGGCTCGACACCGACAGATCTGGAAACCATGCGCGCGATCAAGAGAGCGCTCGATCCGAAGGGCATTCTCAATCGGGGAAGATTTTTGGTGTGAAGAATCTATTCACCACGGAGGACGGAGACACGGAGTTGAATCATCGAATCATTGTCACATTGTGAATTTCATATCAAGGTAATTGGATAGTGGCCCAACTAAATTACGCAACTACTAAATTACTCAACTACTCCGTGCTTCCGTGGGGAAATCAATCGTAGCGAAATAAATTGACGACAGTCATCAAACCCGAAACCGCCGACCGTCCCACCTGGGAGCTTTATTCCACTTGCATCCAGTGTGGCTTGTGCCTGAATGCCTGCCCCACGTATCGCGTTCTGGGCGCTGAGATGGATTCGCCTCGTGGCCGCATCTACCAGGTCCTTCAGGTCGATAACGGCAGGTTGCCGGTGGCCGAATCTTTTGTCACACACATTGACCGTTGCCTCGATTGCCGGGGATGCGAAACCGCGTGTCCTTCCGGCGTGCAGTACGGACGCATTGTGGAGCGCGCCCGGGCCCTCATCGAGCACGAATACCGCCGCCCCTGGCTGGAGCGCAAATTACGCAATTATTTTTACAACTCCGTGTTGCGTGACCGGAGCAAACTGGAACGCTGGGCGAGGCGCCTTCGTTTTCTGCAAAATTCGGGAATGCAGAAATTTGCCCGCTCCATCGGCATCTTGAGATTACTGGGGTTGGCTGAGGTGGAAAAGCTTGCGCCGAAGTTCGATGAGCATTTTTACTTTGAAGAGTTTGGGCAGGCTTTTCCCGCGATAGGCGAAACTCGGGGACGAGTCGCGTTTCTTGGCGGATGCATTGCCAGCGTTGCCTTCGCCGAATTGAATCGTGCCACGGTGCGCGTGTTGCAGAACAATGGCGTGGATGTATTTGTTCCCAGAGAGCAGGGTTGTTGCGGAGCGCTGCATGCTCATGCCGGCTTCCGCGATCAGGCCCGCGAATTGGCGCGCAACAACATACGCGTAATGCTCGACGGCAAGTTCGACGCCATTGTGACCAATGCGGCCGGATGTGGATCTACGATGAAGGAATATGGCGATCTGCTCGAGCATGATCCTGAATTTTCCGGACGCGCACGCGAATTTGCCGCCAAGGTGAAAGATGCGACCGAATACCTGGCCAAGCTGGGAATCAAGCCGCCAAAAAAGAAGATCACCGGACGCATCACCTATCAGGACCCATGCCATCTTGTCCACGGACAGCGCGTGCGCAGCGCTCCCCGCGAAATTTTGAAATTATTAGGCGCCGACCTTGTGGAAATGCAGCACGCCGATATCTGTTGTGGAAGCGCGGGGACATATAACGTCACCCAGAACGATCTTGCCATGCGGATTCTCGATCAGAAGATGAACAGCATCAAAGGCGTGGATCCCAATACGATCGCGACCGCCAATGTCGGTTGCGTGCTGCAACTTCGCGCCGGAGTTGTACGCCATGGCTTGAAAGCTGACGTGAAGCACGTGATCGAATTGCTGGACGAAGCGTATTGAGCTAATAGGGTGTGCACCATGAGCGATGTTGTTGAATTCATGCGAAAGTTGATAGAAATTCGGGCGGGAAAATACCGTTTGGTCTATGCCGGATGTGCTGCACTGTTACTACTTGTGGGCCTCTGGGGTTTGGGAATGGAAGGCGATTGGATAGCCTTGCTAGTTCCATATGTTCCTCTCATAGCAATTTGCACGGTTCAGTTTTTTCGTCCCACGCTGCTCGGATGGTTTGTACTGACCGCGGTTTTCAGTGCGTATGCAGTGGCAATAGCCACGAATCCACCCGGCGGATCTGTAGGCGAATTTGTGCTGTTTCTCACAATCGGGGCTGTTCCTGCGGCTGCTCTGCTATGGTCTTGGCCAAAGCCGAACGTATGTAGAGTCACCCAAGAAAAAGAGCCCGCCTGATTCGGCGGGCTCTCGGAAAGTTCGCTTTACCTTATTTGAAGTTGCTGTTTCCTCCACCCCCGCCTCCACCTGCTCCTGTTTTGGTCGAAGCTGGAGTCGGCTCCATCGGCATCGGCATCTCCATCGCCGGCTTAGCGGGTTTAGCCGGTGCAGCCACCGCATCCTTGGCAGCGACCGCAGGTTTAGCCTCGCTGTCATGGTGTGCGTGCGCCGAAGCGTCCCGGCTTGCAGGATACGACATGGGAATTGCTGAGTCCTTATTGATTGCGCTGTTGAGACTTGGCAAGTCTTTGAACGTAATCACCATAGGACGCATCATGTCGTTGTCTTCGTGATCGAGAATATGGCAGTGCCATACGTAGCCAGGCCCGGCAGTCGGGTCAAATGGGAACGTGTTTTGCCCGGGTTTCAGGTTCGCGTCGTTCACCGACTGCGGTGCCAGTCGGACCAGCACTCGTGTAACCGTGAACGGCGGAGCAAGGACAACGTCCTTCCATCCGTTTTCGCCAGGGAATTGGCTGGCGGGTATCGCTGTACTCGGCACGCCTGGTTCGGTGAAATCATCTGTAGTACCCAGGGCGCCGTTCTGCGTGTCAAACTGGAAGTCACGGGCGCCAAGCACACAGGTCGGGTCGCTCGGGTCGGTAGGCGTACCGTCGGGATTGTTGGGATGCGCCGGATCGCAGAATTGCACCGGATTCTCCACATTGATCCTGATCGGTGGATGATTGAGCGGCAGAGCCGAGTTCGGCCCATTCAGTTTCTCAAAGTAGGCCAGCATGCGATTGGCGTCAATAGCCTGCCGGTCCTCCAACTGAAACTCCACCAGGTGAATGTGGATGGGATGGGCATCCTGCGTCAGGTTCTGGATGTACCACTCCTCCGTTGTGCCCGCTCGGGGAATCTCAGTGACTGGATCATCGAAATGCCGTCCGTCAATGAGCACGTGAAGCGGATTGCCGGGATTGAGAGCGGTGTCAGGGCTTTCCTTCTCGTTCAAGGTGAAGAGCTTCGGGTTCCCAATGTTTGGAGTTGGAACGAGGGTGGGAACCGTGATCAGGGTGGCGGGCAGAGTCTTAGGATGCACAGCTGGCGTGTCCTGCACCGTGAATTGCATGACTACACCCGTGTTCGCATCGGGCAGATCGCCGCCTGGGTTGGGCGCAGGGGCGTTGTTCATCATGACGACCTTCGTTCCGGCCGGCAGGTTGGAGAAGTCAACCAGGATGTCAATTCGCTCACAAATGGCCACAAGCTTTTCATTCACTGTGGCTGGCGCAGGCAAGTAGCTGCCGTCGCCGCCGATGATTGTGAAGGGCACGCGGGACTGGTCTTTCTGATTCACCAGGAACAAGTTGTAGAAGCGTGCGTTGGAACCATCGACGATGCGGAAGCGGTACTGGTGGCGTTCCACATTCAGGTTCGGCCACACCTTGCCGTTGACCATGATTTCGTCGCCAAAGTACTCGGGGTCCCAATACGGGTCAACGTCAGGGTTGTCACCGACGGTGGTGAAATGGATCGAGCCATCGCTATTGAACGCCCTGTCCGTCAGCATGAGCGGCCACTCGAATTTGCCCGAGGGAAGCAGCGGTGCAACGGTATCGTTCTCTGGGTCGCGGATGATAAACATGCCCTCCAAGCCAGCGGCCAGATTGAGGCGCGTCATTCCCAGGGCGTGGTCGTGATACCAAAGCATGGTCGGCAACTGCCCGTTGAAGTATTCGAAGGTTGTGCTCTTGAATGTCGGACCTGTCTTCTTTAGATCCTCGGAGAACCAGGAATCAGGAAAGCCGTCCGATTCAGAGGGCGTCACGCCTCCGTGCAGGTGCGGCACGGTGATGACTGGATCCTGAAACTGCGGGTAGCCCGGAGGGAAGGGTACGAGCAGGTTACCTTTGGCATCAACGAACGGAGGCTGGGGTATCGGTGCGTTATTGGGGTTAGCCGCCATGATCGTAGGATCGACGGGGAACATATGAGGGCCTTCGATCTCATTGCGATAGTGAACGAAGATGCGGTGGTTGCTCCTCGCCTCGAAGGTCGGTCCCGGTGTTGAGAATGAGATTTGAAGGTTCGGCGGCTGGCCGGGCCCGGCGGTGTTCACAACGCCGCCGTAAGCGTAGATCTTCGTTTTGGGGAATCCCGGCGGCAGAATCTGCTGGTACGTGTTTTTTTCCGTGACATCGTAAAGTGGGAGGAATTTGCCCAGCGACGGGTCGAATTTCGTTCCCACGGGAACGAAGGTCGCAGGCCTGGTCAGCTGGTTCACGAACTTCGGAACCGTGTTGGGATCCAGAGGCGTCACCGTGGGGTCGGCGCTTCCGGTCGGCGTCTTCATCCAGTTCCTCACGTGCATACTCATGCCATGTCGGTGGTGTTGGGAGTATTGTGGGGGCTGGCTTTGCGCCGAAACAACTGTAGTAAACCGTGGCGACGTGATAGCCGCGGCGAATAAGAGAAGGCTGAAAATCTTTACAACCACTTTTTTCTTCATAATTCGTCTCCAGATTGGTTGATGGGCAAACGCACCCAAACCGGCATGGCCTTCCCAATTTGGGAAAAAGATGAGGTTTTCGCCAGGATGGCATCCGCCAGCCTAGCGACCGGTTTCAGGATTGTTCAGCCACATTTCGTACCGGATTGCCGACTGCTTCACCGGTTTTGGGGCCGGGAAACATCGACAGAGAGAGAAATCCAGATTACTGAAACGTGTTAATAGTGGATGACATGCAGAGCCCGACGAAACGCCTCTAACCTAAGTTTTGATGCTGGTGCTTCGACCTCACCAGGAAAAAGAACGCCGGTCGCATCTCGGCACGTCCACTGTGGTTCTTGTCTAAGAGCCTTCGCCGTGGCCGCGGTGGAAGCTTATTTGGATGTTGAGAGCGTCTTACATCCATTTGCAAAATGGTGCCTATTAGAGAACACCTTGTGGACTCTGTCAATAGGCTAAAACAAATATTTTCCCGAGGTATTGCAAATGTTATAAGGCGAGGATTCAAAGGGCGAAGCTTCGACCATGGATTGACCTTAGGGGGTTGAAGCTCTACGACTTATGGAACGGAGTAAAGAGGCTGCGGAAAACGTTTATTCTGTGCGCTCCGCTTCGCTGCCCGTGCCCTGCGACAGCAAGGAAGTATTATCTCTGCATTTCCTGCCTGTAAACTTCGTACCCTGATTCAGGTCTTCATTTCGAACGTTTCTTGCAATCTCTAAAGAAAGTCTGGCAATGAGATTGTTATTTCTTCTCCGCCAGGATTTCGTCCTCCTCTTTCCCCTGTTGGGTGAGCTTCAATATGACGTTGTAATCCTCCAGGGTTGAGGTATCGCCTACGACTTTGTCGGTGCTCACGACTTCGCGCAGAAGCCGGCGCATGATCTTGCCGCTGCGTGTTTTGGGCAGACCTGCGACGAACAGGATTTTTTCGGGACGCGAGATGCTGCCAATTTCTTTCGTCACCCATTCTTTCAACTCATCGGCCAACGCCGGGCTTTCTTTGGCCGTGGCTTTCAAGCTGACGAAGGCGTGAATGCCCTCGCCTTTGATCTCGTGCGGCGCGCCGATAACGGCCGCTTCGGCAACATCTTTGTGGCGCACCAGGGCAGACTCCACTTCCATGCTGCTGAGGCGGTGGCCGGAGACTTTAATTACATCGTCATTGCGTCCCAGGATCCAGATGTAGCCATCTTCGTCGCGCGTCGCGGTGTCGCCGGTGAAGTACTTGCCGGGGAAGCGCGACCAGTAGTTTTGCTTGAAGCGTTCCGGATCGCCATGCAAGGTGCGCAGCATGGAAGGCCAGGGGCGCGTGAGCACCAGGAAGCCTTTGCCAACGGGGACGGAATTTCCATTGTCGTCCAGGATGTCAGGGGCGGCGCCGGGCAGCGGACGCGTTGCCGAGGCCGGTTTGGCAGGCGTGGCTCCCGGTACGGGAGAAATCATGATGCCGCCAGTTTCGGTCTGCCACCATGTATCCACGATGGGAAGTTTTTCTTTGCCGATCACGCGGTGATACCACTTCCATGCCGCCGGATTGATAGGCTCGCCCACCGATCCAAGCAGCCGCAGCGAAGACAGATCGTGCGCGTTGGGGAAGTCATCGCCCTGGCGAATGAAGGAACGAATGGCTGTGGGTGACGTGTAGAAAATGCTGACGCGATATTTTTCGATGACGCGCCAGAAGCGGTCTGGCTTGGGCCAGTCGGGCGCGCCTTCATACATCAACGTCGTGGCTCCCGCTGCCAGCGGACCATAGACAACATAGGAGTGTCCGGTCACCCAGCCCACATCTGCGGTGCACCAGTAAATATCTTCATCCTTAATATCGAAGACCCAATTCATGGTGGCCAGCACCTGCGTGAGGTATCCGCCGGTGGTGTGCACCACGCCTTTGGGTTTGCCGGTGGTGCCAGAGGTATAGAGAACGTATAAAGGATGCTCGCTGTCGAGCGGCTCGGCGGGGCACTGCTCGCTGACGCCATCGGTCAACTCGTGCCACCAGTGGTCGCGTCCGGCTTTCATCTCGACCTTTGTACCCAGCCGCCGGAAGACGACCTGATGTTTCACTGTCGGGCAATCGGATAGGGCTTCATCCACGTTGGGCTTGAGTGGAATCTCTTTGCCGCGTCGCAGTCCGGCGTCGGCAGTAATGACCAGAGATGCCGATAGATCCTGAATACGCGCTTTAAGTGCTTCAGCAGAAAATCCGCCGAAAACGACGGAGTGCGTGATGCCCAACCGCGCACAGGCCAGCATGGCGATGGCGGCCTCAGGGATCATGGGCATATAGATGATGCTGCGGTCGCCGCTCTTCAGGCCAAGCTTCTTGAGGGCGTTGGCTAATTTGGCCACGCGCCGGTACAACTCCTGGTAGGTGAGGATACGCTGCTCGAAGTTCTCTCCCTCCCAGATGATGGCGGCCTTGTTGCGGCGGGCGGAAGAGAGATGGCGGTCAATGCAGTTGTAGGCAACATTGGTCGTGCCGCCGATGAACCATTTGGCAAAAGGCGGATTCGACCAGTCAAGCACCTGCTTCCATGGTGCAAACCAGTGCAGGTTTTTTGCCTGTTCGGCCCAGAATTTTTCCGGATCGGCCACGGAAGCTTTGTATAAAGCCTCACATTGCTCCATGGAACTGATATGGGCTCTTTCGCTGAAATGTTTGGGAGGCGGGAAGATTTCTTGTTGATCCATAAGTGAATGCCGCAAGGAATTTTACAACAAATGAGAAGCAGTTTCCGAAAGGGCGGCTTCAGGAGCAGGTTCAAACTAACCACGGAGACGCGGGAAAAAAATCAAAGGGCTACCAGATTCTGGAATATCCTGGGAGCTGCCAATAGTGCGTGCGTCTAGTAGGCGTCAATCTGAGACTTACTCCAGTATCTTCCGCAATTCTTCTACATCGCTGACCGGCGGTTTGCAGGCAAATTCTGAACATACCACAGCGACTGTTTTTTTCTCTTTGACTGCCGGCAAGTTGGGGATTGTTTCTGCCATGGCTGGCGGGAGATTTTCAGGGATTGCCTTGCCTTCCGCAATGCGCAATACCGATTTGTTCAAAACAAAAGATTCTATTGCGGCGTCGTAAAGCTGGTTGGCGGCTGCGCCATCGCTATTTTTTTCAAGGATGACCACCTGCGTATGCGGAGCCGAGAACATAGCAGCAGCAATGCCATAAGTGCCGGCGAACATGCCGTATTGCTCGGCCAATCCGGCGAAGACCTCGAGGGTCTGCTCTGCCTTCTCGCGGTAATTGGGATCATTGGTGTAAGCATGCAGGCGCAGCATGGCAATGGCCGCCGATGGGTCGGCTGCCGGGGTAGGCGCGTCTTGAAATGGCTTGCGGCGAGCGGCAAGGGCGCCGAGGCGATTCTCACCGGTGATTTCGGTATCAAAGAAGCCACCGGAGGTCGGATCGTAAAAGCGAGTAATCATAGCATCGCCAATTTCTCCGGCAATTGTGAAGTAGTGCAGGTCTGAGGTGGCCTCGTAGGCATCGAGGCAGGCGGAGACCATGTAGGCATAATCGTCAAGCATTCCCGGCACATGCCGAACCTCGGCTCTGGGGTCGGAGTAGGCGATCACGTGTCCCATTCCCTTTTTGGGATTCCATGCCTGCGACAAAATGCGGTCCAGTGACTTTAAGGCGAAATCGCGGGCAGCCTCCATCTTGAGCGCCTGCGCCGCACTCAGGTATGCAGAGATTGCGAGCGCGTTCCAGTTTACGTAAATGGTTTTATCAATATAGGGGGTGGGTCGCTGCAAGCGCGCGGCATACATCTTCTTTTTCGCTGAAGCCAGGAGAGCGTTTACCTTTTCCTGCGGAAGTCCCAGGCGCTGGGAAATCTCATCCTTAGCCGCGCGTATGTAGAGCACGTTCTTCTCGTGATTGTGGTGCATCTCGCCGACTTCGCCAATGTCATAGTGCAGGGCAGCGACTTTGAATTCGTCTTCACTCAGGCAGGCGGCCGCTTCGGTTACGGTCCAGGTGAAGTAGTCGCCGTCATCATCGAGATTGATGTCCGCGTCTTGCGAGCCGTAAAAGCCGCCGCGCTCCCGGTCGCTGAGCCACTCATCCATCCAGCGGATGATGTCGCTGGCCACCTCCGCAAAAAAAACATTTCTGGTCGCCTGATATCCATGCACGTAATTCAGCAGCAACCCGGCATTGTCATACGACATTTTTTCGAAGTGGGGCACAATCCAGCGCTCATCCACCGAGTAGCGATGGAAGCCACCGGCAAGCTGGTCATAGACCCCGCCCTGCGCCATTTTTTCCAACGTGGTGTTGATGATGGTGCCCAGAAAGTCGGCGCGGGTGCGAGCATAACGATCGATCAGCAAATCCATAATTGCCGGATGCGGAAACTTGGGCTCGCTGCCAAAACCGCCGTGCTGCACATCAAACAACTTCGCGGCCGAACTGACAATCTTGTCGACGAGCTCGGGTGAAAACTCGGCGCTGCGTCCGGTAAAGGCTTCAGCATGAGAGATGGCGCTCATCACGCTGTCGGCAGATTCGATGACTTCGCCGTGCTTCTCGCGATAAGCCTGGGCAATGGAGAGCAGCACGCGCTTGAGGCCGGGGCGTCCGTAGTGGTCTTCCGGAGGGAAATACGTTCCACCATAAAACGGCTTGCCTTCGGGAGTAAGGAAAGCGGTCAATGGCCATCCGCCCTGTCCGCTGATGGCGGAGACTGCAGCCTGGTAGCGGCTATCCACATCGGGGCGTTCGTCGCGATCTACCTTCACCGCTACGAAGTGCTCATTGATGATCTGCGCAACCTCGGGGTTCTCGTAAGATTCCCGGTCCATCACATGGCACCAGTGGCACCACACCGCGCCAATATCGAGCAGCACGGGCTTGTTCTGCTGTTTGGCAGCAGCAAAAGCCGCCTCTCCCCACTCGTGCCAATGGATAGGCTGATGCATGGCCGAGCGCAGGTAAGAAGAAGACGCCTGCGCCAGGGAATTCAGTGACTCGCTTGTCTGCGTGGGATTTTCCGTAGCCATATCCCTTCAGTCTACGCCAGTCATAAGGGCTCTGTACCTTACTCCGGGAAGCCAATAGTGGATTACTTTCTGTCTTGGTCCATATCCGAGCAGGCAGGGTCCCCTGAGCGGGATCGAAGCGGACTTCCAAGGAGTCCAAGCAACGTTTGTTTTTCTATGCTCTCGAAACCGTCAAGCCCGTATCGAATATTCCGGCAATTCGTCCTCCCCGTGTAGGTACTGCAAAGCCGATCCCAAAGAGAAAAAATGTTGGAGTAATTTGAATCGGTTTCGGTTATCAGCCGGGAATGATGGACTTTGTGCATGTTGGGAGTAACGATCAGTAATCGCAGCCATCTGTCATAACGGTCGCTTATGGCGACGTTCGCATGTTCCAACAGCGCATTCAGACTCGAAAGACTCAAGTACAGGGGAACGATCCAAAACGGCAATCCAAACACAGCGATTCCGAGACATTGCCACAGTGCCCGCCACAGGGTCTCGCCCGGATGCTGCCGGAAAGCCGTCGTGACATCAACTTCCAATTCGGAATGATGTACGCGATGAAACTTCCAGCCCAGGGGTATTTTGTGCAACAGGAGATGCGCGAAATATCCAAACAGATCCAGTCCAGCAACACCCGCTGCCATCAGGATCCAAGGATGTGAGCGAATCCCAGCAAGCAAACCGACCTTATTGCGGGTCACCAAAGCCGAAAACGAGGCCATCAGGGAGGCCAAGGCCAGATTTGTCAGAACCACTCCAACGGAGAGCGCGAGATTCGGAAGGGCCCGGCGCAATCTGCCCCGGCGATACAGAAATAACGGCGCCAGAGCCTCAACGGATGCAAGGAGAGCGCAGACAGCAAGCAGCAGGCCCAATCGAAAGCGATCTGTAAGCCACAGTTCCATCGTCAGATGTCCTTTCCCGAATTATGTTATATATATAACATAAACGTGATATATATAACATATCGTGTTTAATCCTGAAAATCCAGTGAAGAACCTGCTGTTGATCAGCAGTTCCACTATTTATGGCCATGGCTACCTTGACCATGTCGAGGCCGAAATCCGCGACCTGCTGAGAGGCATTCAGCGGGTTGTGTTTATCCCATTTGCCTTGTACGACCGTGATGCGTATTCAGCGAAAGCGGGGGAGCGATTCCGTCGGATGGGTTTTGCCCTGGAATCTGCGCATTTGGCTTTTGCTCCGCAGCGAATAATCGAGGAAGCAGAAGCTATTTTTATCGGTGGCGGGAATACTTTTCGGCTCCTGAAGGCCCTCTATGACTACGATCTGCTGAAGACAATCCGAAGCAGGGTTGAAAAAGGGGTTCCGTTCATCGGCTCAAGCGCCGGTTCGATTGTTGCGTGTCCGACGCTGAAAACAACGAAAGATATGCCTGTGGTTCAACCGCCTTCATTTGATGCATTGGGCCTGGTGAGTTTCCAAATCAGCCCTCATTACCTCGATCCCGATCCGAATTCGACCCACATGGGCGAAACTCAAGAGGAACGGATCATGCAGTACCTGGAAGAAAACGACTTGCCGGTAGTAGGTCTGCGAGAGGCTACGATGCTGCGCGTCAATCAGGGGAACGTAGTGTTGCAAGGTGATACTACCGCGCGCGTCTTTCGGCGCGGAAATCCACCGTTGGAGATTGCGCCGCGCTCGAACCTCACCACATTTGCCGGCTCTGGCGCCAAGAGAATGCAATGACAAATTCACCAGGGACTCTATTGCTGGCGCGAGCGGATATCTCAGAGCTTTTAGGGCTCGATGAATGCATCACGGTAGTCCACGAGGCCTTCCGCCAGCATGGCGAGGGCAGGACTGCGACTCCAAAAGTATTGGGCATGCCGGCTGCCGATGGAGGATTCCACATCAAAGCGGCGCTGCTCGGGCTTTCCACTCCGTACTTCGCCGCCAAACTGAACGGGAACTTCTTCCATAACCATCAGCGGTTCGGCATGCCCAACATTCAAGGGCTAATCGTTCTCTGCGATGCCAACAACGGCTATCCGTTGGCAGTGATGGATTCGATTGAAATCACGATTCTTCGCACAGGAGCAGCGACTGCGGTTGCCGCCAGGCATCTGGCGCGGCCCGATTCGAAAGTGGCCACCATTTGCGGGTGCGGCAATCAAGGCAAAATACAACTGCGCGCTTTGCGCAGAGTCCTTCCGCTTCAACATGTTTATGCGTTTGATTTGAATGAAAGCCGGGCCCGCGGATTCGCCAGGGAGTTCTCCCAGGAATTGGGAATTGAAGTCGAAGTCGTTCAGGAACTGGCAACTGCGGTACGCAAGAGCGACGTTTGCGTGACCTGCACTCCAGCGAAGAAATATTTCCTTCACCGGGACTGCGTCGCGCCAGGAACATTTCTGGCCGCCGTGGGAGCGGACAATGAAGAAAAGCAGGAGCTGGACCCGCGACTGCTGGCTTCCAGCAAGGTGGTCGCCGACATTCTCGATCAATGCGTCGAAATCGGAGACCTGCATCATGCGCTCGCGCAAGGTCTGATCGAGCGGGGCAGCGTGCACGCTGAATTGGGCGAGGTGGTTGCCGGCAAAAAGCCCGGACGGACGTCGAAAGACGAGATTACAGTCTTTGACAGCACAGGAACGGCGCTTCAAGACGTTGCGGCCGCCGCAGTCGTCTACGAACGGGCCACGCTACAGGAATGCGGTACCCGCTTTCGCTTTTAAAGCAGAGCTGCACCGACGGAGAGCAATCTCGATATGTTATAACTGTATCGCCTGATGCTATGAGCGTATCGTCAACACAAAAAGCTGCGACGCAAAAATCCGCGAGACAAAAAAACGCCGCCTGGCTTTTGCTGGTCTTCACCTTACCGACTGCGAAGGCAAGTGAGCGTGTCGGCATCTGGCGAAAGCTTCAGCGATATGGGACCCTGGCCCTTCCGGCCTCGGGATACGTTCTTCCCAATAATTCCATGAACCAGGAGCGCTTCGAGTGGCTGGCCACCTCCATTCGCAGTTCTAAAGGGCAGGCTGCCGTCGCGCAGGTGTGTTCCTTCGACGAGCTTAGGAACGAGCAGATCGAGCAGATGTTTAACGAGGCCCGCAGGCGCGAATATCAGCTCCTCGAAAAGGAATTGAAAAAACTGGCGAAGCTTTCAAACCGCGACAAGCCGGAAGCGGGCATGTTGCGCCTGAAGAGGCGCTTACAGCAGATCGTTGAAATTGATTTTTTCGAATCTCCTGTACGGGCTCGAATTGAAGAGGCGGTGCGACAGCTCGAAAGCGACGACGGCGCCCCAAGGCAGAGAGAGGGGAAGAAGAGCCCCAAAGACTATCTGGGGCGAAGCTGGATCACTCGCCCGCAACCTGGAATTGACCGCGTTTCGTCGGCATGGCTGATTTTACGCTACATCGATCCACAGGCGAAGTTTGTTTTCGCCAAAGACCCACGGCTCCATCCTGATGCCATCCCTTTCGACATGTTCAACGCGGGTGGTTTCGGGCACGTGGGCAACGACTGCACTTTTGAGACGCTGGTGAAGAGCTTCGGCATCAGGGATTCCCGGTTGACGCTGGTTGGGCAGGCAATCCATGACGCGGATTTCGCCGATGAAAACTTTGGAAGAACCGAAGCACTGGGAATCGATCGAATATTGGACGGATGGAACAAGCAGGGCATGGCGAATGAAGAAGTTTTGCGCAGAGGCGTGGAAATGATCGAAGGACTTTACAACGGAATCCGGTAATGACTTTAGAACCAGGATCCGATAAATCAAGGAGCAATCATGACTAGAAAAATCGGTATGTTGATGTTGTTTCAACTTCTTGTTCTATGTGGTGCGCTGGCGCAAACGGCTCCGGTTGCCGATAACTGGAAAGCGGTGGAGCAGGCACTCGGGCGCTCAGGTCAATCGCAAGCCGATGGAGCCTACAAATTCGGACTTCCGCGCGGCGATCTCAAGGTAACGGTGGATGGCGTGCAGGTAAAACCCACACTCGCTCTCGGATCATGGATCGCGTTCAGCAGCCCCGGCCCAGATGCGATGCTGATGGGCGATCTTGTACTTGCCGAGGACGAAGTTTCACCCGTGATGCTGGCTCTGCAAGAAAACGGGCTGCAAATCACTGCTCTTCACAATCACGTTTTGCATGAGACTCCACGGGTGATGTACATGCACATTACCGGCCACGGGGATGCAGTCAAACTGGCTGGCGCAGTGAAGCAGGTCATTGCCCTGACTAAGACGCCGGCGCCCTCACAACCCCCGAGCACGCCACCGGCTCTCGAACTGGACACCGCGGCCATCGATCAAATTCTCGGGTACAAAGGGAAGGCCAACGGAGGCGTGTATCAGGTTGGAGTTCCCAGAGCGGAGAAGATAACGGATGCTGGAATGCCTGTCCCCGGCTCCATGGGACTGGCAACGGCCTTGAACTTCCAGCCCACGGGCGCGGGCAAAGCGGCTATCACTGGAGATTTCGTCCTCGTAGGCAGCGAAGTGAATCCGGTGATCAAGGCCCTCCGGCAAAATGGAATTCAGGTTACTGCGGTTCACAATCACATGCTCCAGGAAGAGCCGCGCCTGTTCTTTATGCATTTTTGGGCAAACGATGATGTCGTGAAGCTGGCTAAAGGATTGCGCGCCGCACTCGACCAGACCAATTCCAAGAAATGATTGCAGGATGACTCGTGGCCGCAGCCCAATTCCAATTCAAAGGCCGGTAGAAGCCTCCCTGGTTCATTTTGTCTTGTATTTCTTTCGATTGGGATGCTTCGGTTTCGGCGGCCCGATCGCTTTGGTTGGGTACATGCAAAAGGACCTGGTGGAAGAGCGGCAATGGATTGCAGAGCAGGATTACCTCGATGGGTTGGCCTTTTCACAGCTTGCACCGGGTCCGCTGGCGGCGCAACTGGCAATGTATCTTGGTTTCGTTCGCGCCGGCCTATGGGGAGCAACCGCCGTTGGTATGGCTTTCATACTGCCATCATTCCTGATGGTGGTTGCCATCGGTGAGGCTTATGTCCACCTTGGCGGCACCCGCATCATAGCGGCCCTGTTCTATGGAATCGGAGCCGCCGTTATTGGCATCATCGCTCGATCGACGATGAAGCTGATAAAGACCTCGCTGAAGAAAGACTGGCTGCTTTGGGGTGTGTTCCTGGCCCTTGCCCTTTCGACTGCAATCACAGAGCGTGAAATCGTCTGGCTCTTTCTTGCTGCCGGATTTCTGGTAATGCTTCTTCGAACCGTGGCGTCATCATGGAACCGCCGGCAGGCCGTTTACCTGCTCGCGCCCTTCAGTTTGAGCATGAGCAAAACCGGCGCTCTGTTTGCATTTTTTCTAAAGGCCAGTTTGTTTGTCTTTGGCAGCGGTCTTGCCATCATTCCTTTTCTTCATGGCGGAGTTGTGCAACAGCGCCACTGGCTCACCGAAGATCAATTCCTCGATGCGATTGCGGTGGCGATGATTACACCGGGGCCGGTGGTCATCACGGCCGCATTCATCGGCTATCTTGTCGCAGGGTTCCCCGGGGCATGTGCCGCCGCACTGGGAGTGTTCCTTCCGGTTTATCTATTTGTTATTTTGGCCGGTCCGTCCTATAAGCGCTTCTCGCAGAACAAACAAGTGCGTTCTTTCGTGCAGGGAGTCACAGCCGCAGCGGCGGGCGCAATTGCCGGAGCTGTGGTGGTGCTTGCAAGGCACTCGGTGCACGATTTTTGGACTCTCGGCATAGCGGGAGCGGCCTTTCTGATACTGACGAAATGGAAGTTTCCGGAGCCGATCATCATTGTGCTTGCAGGGGCGCTGGGGGTGGCGCTGCGCCTTCGATAGCATGTTCTTTGCTCTAAGTAGTAGCCCTAAACTCCAAGCTGTGCCCTCACGTCATTTCGAGAGAAATGCCGATAAATGGACTCGCCCATCATGCAAAGAAACTGCTGAATAAAGCGAAAAAATACACGTAGTTTTGAACGCGATCAGCGAATAGTGGAAAGAGAGCTGGGCAAAGAGGCCGCTTTAATCAGTTGAAACCTCACCGCCGCGCCACACTTGGAGCACGCCGGAAAAGTCTCGGATTGCATCAGGATCACATCATGCGGCGCCCGGTGTTTGTGATGAAAGACTCGGTAGACCCCGCTTTTGAGAACCTCTGTGCCTGGCGAAGGCCGGTCGAGTGCAAGAGGTTTTTTGACCTGCCGGCGTGTGTTTGCTGCGGACACTTTCTTTTCAAGCCTATGTTGCAGATCTATTCGGGAAAGAACGGTGTGCAGAATGAAACTGTTTACGCTGCGTCGAGACAACCCAGCGGCCAGGCGAATCAAGGCCGCCTCCCCGGGGGTGCAACGCAGCAATAAACTGGTCTTTTTCTCTTTCATAAATATCATGCTATCACATCGCTAGCATAGCTATCATTATGATAGCAATTCCCTTATTGACAGAGTTTTCAGAATAGTAGACTATCTAACTTTCAGCGCTCATTACTGGGGTAAGCTTCATGGCGGTTGAGAGAGTATCCGGCGGTTCCAGCCTGATTGATGTGCTCGACCGGGTGCTGGATAAAGGAATTGTTATCGATGCCTGGGTCCGGATTTCGCTGGTGGGCATCGATCTCATTACCGTTGAAGCGCGTGTGGTTGTCGCCTCCATTGACACCTATCTGAAATATGCAGATGCCGTAGGTCTGACGGGACTGGTTTCCAGGCCGCAGTTGGAGGAACCGCCATCACCTCCCCTGGACCGGCGCACACCACGGAGAGGACCTAATCGCCCCTCCCGTTAGAGATGACTATGGCGACCCCGCAAATCAAAATCTCTCTGTTGGGCGAAGCTTTTCCCAAGCCTCTGCAAGACCGGCCGGCCATGCGGCTATTGAGCGCGGAGCAGAGCGATGAAATCTTTCCCATCCTGATCGAAGAACTTGTGGGATTGGGCTTTGCCAAGGCCCTGGCCGTGCTGGTTGATTTCGAAGCGGGTATTGCGCGGCCAGTTGCCGCACTCAATTGCTCCAGGAGCATTAAAGAGCACTTCACCGCTCCGCTGTGGGCGGCTGAAAAGCCGCTCATTGCCGCTATGCGGAACCGGCAGCCCTCGGTGATCGATGGTCCGCGCAACGAGCGGTTTTTCTGTTATCCCATCCTCTATTCCAATGATCGGTTGTGCTGGGAGGCAGACCGCGAGCATCGCGCTGATTGCCTGGCGATCATGAATTCGCGCCAGCCCAGGAGCCTCGATCTGCAGCAGCAGGTCTGCGCGGTTTGCAACATGCGAGCTTATTCGGCCGCTGTCCTGGTGGCAGTTGAAAAAAGTAAGGCGGATTCCCGGATAGGGAAGGCGGCCGTATTGACCCAGCTTGCCAACCGGTATCTTTCCCGGCTATTCAAGGTCGAGCACTATTACAACCGCATGCGCGATATGGAAATCAATATAGCGCAGCGTGACACCGTCATGATGAGCATGGCTGATCCGGTGGTTCTGACGGATGCTCAACTGAGGGTTATCACCCAGAATCGCGCCGCCGAGCGTTTTTTCAAACTCCCTTCCGAAGAGGAGAGCGTCACGCAAGGCGCGATTCGCGCCGTGGAATTAAACAACCTGCTTTTTTCCGCGACTCTCTCCTCGCTCTCGGTCGCCGGGCGCGAAGATAATTCCCGCGACATTACCCTGGTCGATGTAGAGGAAGGCCGCGAGGTATTGTTCGAGGCGGTTTGCGCCCCAACCATCGATTCCGACGGCTTGCGCTCGGGCCTGGTCACGGTGATGCGCAACGTCACAGACTTGCGCCGGGCTGATGTCGAGGTCAGGACAAATCTGGAAAAGCTGCGCAACGCTGAAGAAGTGCTCCGCCAGGACCGCGACCGCCTGGACCTGGTTATCAGGAACGTGGGAGACCCGATCATCGTTGCCGATCATTCCGCAAAGATGGTGTTGCTTGATCCGCTGGCGCAGGAACTGCTGGGTAAAAGGACCGACGAAAACAGTTCGGCCGCTCTCGCCGCTGAACCCAAAATTATCAAGAACCAGGCCAAGATCGATGCTTATCTGCAGGGCTTCATCTTTTTCTCTACCGTGCGCAATGAGACCCGTTCCATCACACTCTACAATCCATCGGCTTCGGCCGAGGTTGAATATGAGGTCAGGTCAGGGAAGATTCTCGACAGCCGCGGGCAGGTTTCCTACTGTGTAACCGTGTTGCGCGACTTCAGCGCCTGGAGAAAGTTAGAGCAACTGAAGACAGAGCGCCACATGCTGGAGATAGAAAAATTCTCGGCCACTGGACGGCTGGCAGGCACGATCGCGCATGAGGTCAACAATCCCATGGAAGCCATCAAAAACGCCATTCACCTGCTCGACCGGCACGTGGATTCCGAGGGGAAACCTCTCTACGACATCCTGCTCAAAGAAACCCAACGCGTGGCCAGCATCGTGCGCCAGATGCTGGGACTCTATCGCCATGGTGAAAATATTGTCAGCTTCGAGTTAAATGCCGTGCTCGAAGATACACTGGCCCTTTTTAACCGGCAGCTCAGCTCACGGGGAGTCACGATCAAGCGGCAGTTGCAGAATATTCCGGCCGTGCTCGGGTCGGCAGATCAGTTGCGACAGGTGATATCGAACCTGGTGGTGAATGCCAGCGACAGTATGGAACAGGGCGGCGTGCTTGTCATCCGTACCCGCTACTATCTTTCGAGCGACGGCCTGCACGGATGGGTGAGGATTTCCATCGCAGATACCGGGTGTGGCATTGATCCTCGAATAAAAGCCAACATCTTCGATCCTTTCGTCACTACAAAGGGCGAGAAAGGCACCGGGCTGGGGCTGTGGATTGTAAAGGGCATTATCGAGACCCACCGGGGAAAAATAAGCGTGAGGAGCAAGTTGGGCAAAGGCACGGTATTCAGAATCGACCTGCCTGTGATTCGCTGATATGGATGTCGAAAAACAAAACCGCACTGTGCTGGTGGTAGACGATGAACCATCGGTCCTGTTTACCTATAAACTCCTGGTCGAAAGGGAAGGTTACAAGGCCATTGCGGTGGAGACTTCCAAAAAAGCAATGGATGTCCTGCATAACGCACAACAGTTGGATTTACTGTTATGCGATCTCTCCCTGGAAGAAAAACATAACGGCTTCGAAGTGATCGAGTTTGCCCTCTCACGCTTCAAGCAGTTGCCCTGCGTGCTGTTGAGCGGCTATGCTACCAATCATATTGTGGAGAGAGCCAAGAGCCTCAATGTACCGGTGCTGCACAAGCCGATTGATATCGAAGAATTCTTAAAGACGGTTACAACCATCCTAGGAGCCGACGATGGCCACAAAACTCAAAACCAAGAACAATAAAGCCGGCAAACTCAAAGAAGTGAAGCATTCGAATGTGCAGAAGCTGGCGCAAGAGCATGACGAACTGCACATGGATTTACCCGCGGCCACTCGAAGACCCGCCGTCGCGGGCCCGGAGGCGCTGCCGCAAGATGGAGCGGTGTACGTGTACGGCGTGATCTCGGGTGAAGAGGCCAGGAACTTCGGCAAGACCGGGATTGGCGGAGAAGGGGCCGAAGTTTTCACCGTCTACTACCGCGATCTGGCGGCTGTGGTCAGCAAGGTCAAGGCGTTGATTTTTGATCCCACACGTGAAAATGCTCTTGCCCACGAGCACGTTGTGGAAGCGGTCATGCGCACGCATACCATCATCCCCATGAGCTTCGGCACGATTTTTCGCTCGGAAGACGACATTCGTGAAGTATTGAAAAGCATCTACCCATCGTTGCAGGATGTGCTGCAGAAAATGGAAGGAAAAATTGAATTTGGGCTTAAGGTGACATGGGACCGCGATAAAGTCATCGAAGAGCTGAGGCGCGACGATGAAGAGATCCACAGGTTCAATGCGGAATTGGCGCGCAAGCACCTGCAGTCAACGTATTTCGCCCGCATGCAATTGGGCCGGATGATCGACCGGGCGCTGATCGACCGCAGCGCAGAGATTGTCAGCCAGATTTACACCGATTTGCGGCCGGTCTGCGTCGCCTCGCGGGACAATAAGCCCATCGGTGACCGAATGATCATGAATGCCGCTTTTCTGCTGGAGCGCAAACGCGAAGAAGAGTTCGACCGCACGGTGAACACAATCTCGCAAAAATTCGGAGACCTGCTGAGCTTTAAGTACACAGGCCCCTGGCCGCCATACAATTTTGTCAATGTGCGTTTGAAACTGGAGAAAGGCGCGAATTCCTAAACATTTGTGTCGAACCTGCGGATGGTGAATTGAAAAAGAAAAAACCTGCGGCGCAAACCAGCAAGCCATCGCAGCGTGCAAAACAGGATTCACGCAAACGGCGGACTGCGAAAAATAACCGGGGCACAGCTCAGGAACCGCAAACGATGCGATTGGCGGCCCGTAAACCTCCGGAAAGACCGGCGAGTGCGAAGCCACCCAGGCTCGCAGTTCCCAGAATGAAGCTGGCCAGGCTCTCCGTTCCGAAACTAACTCCTCCCAAAAGACCCAAACCGGCTGTCTCAAAGCTGGCTCCTTCTCCCAAACGCGCCAAACTTTCTTTCCCCAAGCCGCCCAAGAGAGGCAGACTCTGGGTCGCTCCCGACCTGCATGTGCTCTTGCGAGGACCGCAAGGCAATCGCGGGATTCCCCTGCCCGGCATCGAGGGCCATCTGGAATTGGCAGGACGCATGTTGAAAGATGCACCCGCAACCCGGAAAACATTCAAAGACATTCCCTAAGCACCAGCCTCTAGTATGATCCGGATGTGAATCTGAATTGATGACTTTCTCTTAGGCTCCAAGCCGATCGCATTCCTCCTCATGTTTTTGGGAATCGTTCCATTTTGGGACGACAGTTGGAGCATGTCCTGCTCTCTTCAATAATCTAATATCTTGAAATGAGACGGCAACACGTCTAGCCTCTCTGCTTTTTCTTTTTATTCCTGCGTTGTTTGAGTTCTTGATGTAACGATCCGATAACAATCATCACTACATGACTTAAGAAGCCAAATTATTTAACGACAACTTTGGTCAAGGTTGTAGGACCTAAATGGGAATTTCAAATACAAGGAGTGTGCGATGAGAAACAAACGGATTATGCAATGCGTTATTGCTTGTCTGGTCATGCTGGCTTGCCTGCTTCCTGCCTTCGCAGGCGACTCGCTTTACGGCAAGGTGACGGAGGTGAGGAGCGCCGATGTCGTAGTCCTCAACTACGGCGCCGGAAGCTATGTCATCCGCATCATGGGGATCGTTGTCCCGCCGGAGGGGCCGATTGCGAATGAGTCCAGGCAGTTCGTCTCCAAGCTTGTGCTGGGGAAGAACGCCCGTATGCGTCTGGGGAGCAGGGCTGAGAACGGCGAGATGGTCGCCCGGCTTTTCACCGACGATCCCGTGAACGGGATCAAGGACGTCGGCCTGGAATTGGTAAGGAATGGATTGGCCCGGCGTTCGCAGGGCGAGGATTACCAATTCGAATACAAATATAGCGAATTGACCACCGCCGAGCGTGAAGCCCGGGAATCCAAGCGCGGCCTCTGGGCGACCACCCAGCCGCAGTAACGGCAAGTAAGAAAGGACCTACACATGAACCGCAAATCTTATTTATTTATTTTGGCGCAAGCCGCAGTTTTCGCCATGATGTTTCTTCTGGCGGGCTCCGCCCTCCACGCCCAAGTCTCGGGACTGGCTGAGAGAAACATGTCGAAGATGGCAAACTACCAGAATGAATGCGCCATCATCAAGAACCCGACGAACAAGCTCCAGCTCTTTTCACTGTGCAACAACGCCACAGGCGGGCTGTTCGCCGCGCGTAGCGCTGATGGTGGTGCGACCTGGGTCTATCCTGATCCGAGCAAGACAATTGCTAATGGTGTCAACCTGGCGTTAGGCCCAGCCGCCTGCTGCGACCCCACGTTGGCCTGGGACACCTTCGGGAACCTTTTCATCACCTACATCGATAGCGGCGTGAGCAACATCATTACACTGCTTAGCATAGATGGCGGACAGAACTTCACAACCCTGGCTACGTTCGGCCCGGCCAGCGTTGACCAGCCTACGGTAA
>Ga0070741_10006903_pt1 | contig 23973 bp, 16 predicted proteins | sample Coa_R1_4_FD_66440 | JGI IMG/M metagenome (GOLD analysis project Ga0070741, IMG submission 66440) | Surface soil microbial communities from Centralia Pennsylvania, which are recovering from an underground coalmine fire - Coalmine... | ecosystem: Environmental > Terrestrial > Soil > Unclassified ...
CCATTCGAGCGCGCGGCGCCGTTCCCAGACGACGTAGGGCTCGACCTCGCCGGGCGCGTACCCGATCCGGAGGTCGTCGTCGCCCAGCGCGGCGGTCAGGACCCGAGCGAGGTCGAGCGTGACGAGCAGGTCGTCCTCGTGGCGGCGCTCGGCGGCCGTGCGGAAGGCGGCCACCGCGCCCGGGTCGTCGAGCTCGGGGAGCAACGGCGCGACGGCGCCACCGCACCCCTCGGCGAAGTCGAGGTCGTCGGCGAGGCACACCGCCCACAGCAGCGCCCACAACGCCTCCACCTGCAGCCGGCGGGCGAGGTCGTCGAGGTGCAGTCCCGACTCCAGGTCCTCGAGGTACGCCGCCTCGGCGGGCGTGACGCGATCGAGGAGCCCTGCGCCCCGGAGCCACGTCCAACCGCCGGCCGGTGCGAGACCGTGGGCGCACGACAGGACGACGTTGACCACGAGCGCCCGATCGACCGCCTCATCGACCGTCCGCCAGGCGCGCACCTCGGTGGGAGGGACGTCGGCGGGCGGTTCGGGGTAGCCCAAACGGCGGGCCAGACGGATGTTGCGCGCCCGCCGCTCGTCGTGGCCGACGGCCGGGTCGCTCACGTGCGCAGACCCGCAGGACATCGGCGAGGCGAGGGCGAATCCACAACGGAGGGGGAGATGAGCGCATCCACCAAGACTCCGCATCGAATTCGGGCTGTGCGCGCGATCGTCGTCGCGCTGGTGTTCCTGGCGTCGGCCTGCGGCACGCGCCTTCCTGATTCCGCGTTCGTGGCCGCCGGTGAGCAGACCGGCGCCACCGGCGCGCGGGCCGGCGCGAAGACCACCGGCGCAGGGGCGGCGGGCGCGGCGTCGACCGGGAGCACCGGTCCCGCGGCAGCAGGTGCCGGCGGCGCCGGTGGCGGGGGCGCAGCGGCCGGCGGCGGTGGTGGTGCCGACGGTCCGAACCAGGCGTCGGACGTGGGCGTCTCCGAGAACGAGCTCGTGATCGGCAACATCACGGCCCAGGATGGCATCCTCGGCGCCGCCTTCAAGCCGACCCTCCTCGGGTTGCAGGCCTGGGTCGACAGCGTGAACGACGCGGGCGGCATCCACGGGCGCAAGATCCGGCTCGAGACGTGCAACGACAAGGAGGACCGCACCCGCACCCTGCAGTGCGCGCAGGACCTCGTCGAGAACAAGAAGGTCTTCGCCTTCATCGCCAACAACACGCGTTCGGAAGGTGCGGCCGCGCCGTACATCGCCTCGAAGAACATCCCCGTCATCGACAACCCCATCACGAACGCGCCGTACCGCTACCCCGACTACTTCTCGATCTACGGCACGCCGTGCCCGCGTGACGGCAACACCGTGTGCGGCAACGACCAATCACGCAACACGTCGTCGGTGTACCGGTGGTTCAAGCAGAACCTGAACGTCAGCAAGGCGGCGGTCTTCTACTACACAGGCGTCGCCGAGTCGGAACAGGCGGCGAACTTCACGCAGAAGGGTCTGCAACTCGAGGGCTACTCCGTCAACATGTACGGCGTCCTGCTCGGGAACCCGTCGTTCGACCAGGGCGTGCAGGAAGCGCAGAGCAACGGCACGGAGATCATCTTCGACACGATCGACGACGGCGCCAACCGCAAGCTGTGCGACACGATGCAGCGCTACGGGTTGCAGGTGAAGGCGAAGGTCTCGACGGTCGTGGCGTACGGCGACGCCGTCGGCACCGACTTCTCCGACATCTGCCGCAACGTCGTCTACATCGGCGGCTCCTCGGTCACGTACTCGGACCAGAGCAACCCGCAGGTGAAGGCGTTCCGTGACGCGTTCGCCACGTACCAGCCCGGCGCCCAGTTGCACGAGTGGTCGCTCGAGGGGTGGGAGGCCGGCGTGCTGCTGAACGACTACCTCACGCAGGCCGGACCGGCACCGACCCGGCAGGGCTTCCTCGACTTCATGAACGGCCTGAAGGACTACACGTTCCAGGGCCTGGCGGCGCCCACCACGTGGCAACAGGGCGACGTCAACGCCGCGACCACGCACGACTGCTTCACGGTCGCGCAGTGGTCCGACCAGGCGGGAGGGTGGGTGCAACGCACGCCCGCCCCCGGCTACCAGTGCTACGACGACGCCTTCCAGTTCCGCACGCCGGTGGCCGAGCGAGGCGACTGACCAACAGCCCCGCCGCGACGGGCTGCGCTCAGGCGCCGGGGCGAGGCTTGCCCGGCGCCACGGTGCGGGCGAGGATCCCGAGCGTGGCGGCCAGCGCCCGTTCGGGGATCACCGGGAAGATGTCGGCATCGCGCCACTGCTGCTCGATGTTCGACCAGTCGTAGTACGACGTCACCAGCGTGCCACCGTCGATCGGCTCGAGCCGGTAGCCGTAGACGTGGCCGATGTTGAGCTGGCCCTCGATCGTCCACGCGATCTCGCGGTCCTTCTCGTAGGTGACGATGCGCACGGTCACGTCGTAGAGGCCGAGCGGGTAGTCGTTGAGCGCCTCACGGTCCATGTGGACGACGAAGGTGTCGTCCACTGCCGTCGCCGGCTCGCCGGACGCGCTCATCAACATGCCGCTGCTGTCGATCCGCACGTGACCCTGCGGGTCGGACACGACCGCGAAGATCTCCGCCGGGGTCGCGGCGATCGCCCGTTGCACCTCGATCCGTTCGGCCATGCCGGCATCCTTCCACCGGATGCGACCCGGCGCGCACTCGAGCCCGAAGGCGGGGCGAGCCGTCAGGAGAGGTAGCCGGCGACGGCGTCGGCGCCGCGCAACTCGGCGGGCTCGCCGCAGAACGCGACCGTGCCCTTGTTGAGCACGTAGCAGATGTCGGCGAAGCGCAACGCGTGCGTGAGGTACTGCTCGACGAGCAGGATCGTCGTGCCTGCGTGCTTCAGTGCCGCAACCTGCTCGAAGAGCTGGTCGACGATGATCGGCGCGAGACCCATCGAGATCTCGTCCATCATCAGCACCTTCGGCTCGCACACGAGAGCGCGGCTGAGCGCCAGCATCTGCTGCTCACCACCGGACAACGTGCCCGCCTGCTGCGCGAGCCGCTCCCCCAACCGCGGGAACGACGCCACGATGCGGTCGAGCGCCGTGCGGCGGGACGCGTCGTCGCTGTGGCGCGCGGCGCGCACGGCGATCTCGATGTTGTCGCGCACGGTGAGCGACGGGAAGATGCCGCGCCCCTCGGGGATCAGCGCGACGCCGGCACGGGCGATCGCGCTCGCCGAGCGTCGCTCGATGCGCTTGCCGTGCAGGCGGACGGCACCGGACGTCGGGGTGAGCGTGCCCGACACGACCCGCAGCGTCGTCGTCTTGCCCGCGCCGTTCGGACCGAGCAGCGCGACGACCGACCCCTGCGGGACGACGAGCGAGATGCCGTGCAGCACCTCGACCTTGCCGTAGCCGGCGGCGACGTCGACGAGCTCAAGCGCCGGCGGCATCGAAGCTCTCCAACTCGTCGTCGGGCGTGCCGAGGTAGGCGGCGCGCACGGTCGGGTCGCGCCGGATGTCCTCGGGCGCGCCCGCGGCGATGAGCGCGCCGAAGTCGAGCACGTAGATCCAACTCGACACCGCCATCACGAGCTCGACGTCGTGCTCGATCAGCAGCACGGCCACGCCCGCCTCCGCGACGTCCTCGAGCACCGCTTGGAATCCCTCCGTCTCGCGCGTGTCGAGACCACTGCCCGGTTCGTCGAGCAGCAGCACGCGTGGCTGCATGCAGAGCGCACGCGCCAGTTCGACGAGACGCAGGTTGCCGGTCGGCAACGAACCGGCGACGACGTGGGCGAGGTGCTCGATGCCGACGCGAGCGAGCGTCTCGTCGACCACCGCGCGCACCGCCGGTGCGGTGCGGTGCCGGAACGAGAACGCGTCGCGCCACGCGCCGGTGGCGAGGTGCGTCTCCGCGGCGACCTGGAGGTTCTCGCGCACCGTCATGCCGGTGAACACCTCGAGCCGCTGGAACGTGCGCCCCATGCCGAGACGCGCCCGCTGGTGCGTCTCGAGACCGGTGATGTCGCGGTCGTCGAGCAGCACCCGTCCCTGGCTCGGGTGGTCGAGACCGGTGAGCAGGTTGAAGCACGTCGTCTTGCCGGCGCCGTTCGGACCGATGAGCGACGTGATCTGCCCCTCGGGCACCTCGATCGAGACGTCGTCGACGGCGACGAGACCGCCGAAGCGCTTGACGAGCCCTTCAGCGGCGAGCAGCGCCATAGCGCACCCCTCCGTTGCCGTTGCGTGACGCCGGCGCGGTGACGAGCGCGCGCGCCACCGCGCTCGGCTCCAGGGCAGGACCCTCGGGCGCTTCGCGCGCCGCCCGCTGGGCGCGGACGTACTCCCGGCTCAGCGCGGTGGTGAGCCGCGCCGGGATGCGCTGCACCACACCGAGCAACCCACCGGGGAGGCGGCCGAGGAACAGCGCGCCGACGCCGAGGAAGAACACCGCCGACTGGATGTCCTGGTTGATGACGAGCGGCAGCATCACGTAGATGACGGCGGCGAGGATGCCGCCACCCAACGTCGAGATGCCGGCGACGGTCACCGCGACGAACCAGAACAACGAGAACAGCGGGTTGAACGTGGTGGAGTCCCACGCGCCCTGCGACTGCGAGAGCATGGCGCCGCCGATGCCGGCGATGAACGAGCTCGCCGCGAAGATGAACAGCTTGTAGCGGCGCAGGTCGATGCCGATCGCCTTCGCCGCCGTCTCCGAGTCGCGCATGGCGCCGAGGATGCGGCCGAGCCGCCCGCTGCGCAGGTTCAGCGCGAACAGCAGCATCAGCAGCGCGAGCGCGACCTCGAAGTAGTAGTAGGCCACGTTCGACGAGAAGTCGATGCCGAACAGCGAAGGCCGCTTCACGACGAGCCCGCTCGGCCCGCCGATGAACAGGTTGCTGTTGAACACGAAGCGGTCGATGAGGAGTCCGAGCGACAGCGTGGTCAGTCCGAGGAAGAGCCCCTTGCGCCGCAGCGCGGGGTAGCCCGCGATCAGACCGGCGACCATCGCCGCGCCACCGCCGACGACCATCGCCGGCAGCACCGGGAGGTGCAGCCCGTTCACGGCGCGCGCCGTGAAGAAGGCGCCCAGCCCAGCGATCGACGCCTGGCCGAGGGTGATGTGCCCGCTGAAGCCCGTGATGACCACGATCGACGTGAAGATCACGACGTAGGCCACCATCTGCTGGCCGTAGGCGAGGTTGATGTCGCTCAACAGTGCGGGCAACGCGAGCGCGGTGACGCCCACGATCATCACCGTCGCGACCATGACGACGCTCGGACCACCGCGGTTGCGACGACCGAGCTCCGTGGCGACGAGGCCCTGTCCCGTCGGCGCCGACTCGCCGACCTCGTCGAGGTGCCGATACGCGAGCAGGGCGACGAACAGCACCACGACGGAGAAGTTCCCGGTGAGCTGCGCGTACGTGTCGGACCAGAACCCGCTGTTGCCGAACGGGGCGAAGCTGGCGAGCAGGTCCTTGGCGCCACCGAGCAGCAACAGGCCGGACAGCAACGCCAACGGCAGGCTGACGAGTCGTGCCACCACCGCCACCGACAGCATCTCGATGCCGAACAGGATGATCTTGTTGGGCTCGAGCACCGGCGGCGCGAGCAGGACGCCGGTGAGCCCGGCGAGTCCGCAACCGATCGCCCACGCGACCATCGACACGCGGTTGGCGTCGATCGTGCTCAGCTCCGCGAGCTCACGACGGTCGACGACGGCTTGGATCTTCGTGCCGAGGAACGTGTAGCGCAGCAGCGCGTACAGCGCGACGCCGGTGCCCACGGCGGCGATGAAGTACGCGAGCTGCAACGAGTCGAAGCGCACGCCGCCGAGATGGAACTGGTGGTCGGGCCACAGCTTCGGCACGCGGGCCTTGACGTTGCCCTTCACACCCGAGCCCCACACGATGTTGATGAGCCCGAGGAACAGCACGACCAGTCCGAGGTTGGCGACGAGCTTCTCGGACGTCGAGGCTCTTCGTCGCTGCAACGATCGGAACACGAAGCGTTCGAGCACGATGCCGATGCCCGGTGACACGACGAGCAGCACGAACGGCGCGGAGATCCACAGCGAGATGTGCCACACGCCGTTCAGTTGCCAGAGCACGTAGGCGGCGAACAGCGCGATCGTGAAGTGGGCGAGGTTGAAGACGCCCGTGGCCTTGTACGTCAGCACGATCCCGAGACCGGAGATGGCGTACACGCCACCGAGGAGGATCCCCGTGACGAGGATCTGGACGTACGTCATGCGCGCGCGCTCGGGCTCGTCACACCAGCGCTGGCTCGCACAGCGGGCACGGCTCGAGGTTGCGCTTGCGCACCGTGCTCGGCGCCATCACGCTCGCGCCCGCCTTGCCCTCGACCATCGCGCAGCCAGGGCGGTGGTACGTGGTGCCGCCGTTGATGGCCACGAACGACGAGGGCACGCCGTCGGGCGAACCACCGTTCACCGAACCGCGCTCCATCAGCGCCTTGTCGACCGCCTCGCGCACGTCGACCGGTAGGTCCGTGCGTTGCAGCAGGACGTCGTGCAGCTCGTCGACCATGCGCTCGAGACGGTCCAGGCGACCGGAGTCCTTGCGCAGCTCCTCGGTGCCGAGGAAGTAGGCGCCGACGATGGCCAGCAGCACGCCGCCGATGCCGCCGCTGACGACATAAGGGATCTGCTTGCCGACGACGGCTTCGCCGGACACGCCGATCCACCCGAGGAGGATGAACAGCGCGCCGAGCGCGAGCAGCACCCAGCCGACGACGGGGCGCGTCGCCTTGCCGACCCAGCGCCACACCAGCGCGGGATCGGGCATCTCGTCGTCGTCGTAGTGATCGTTGGGACGGCCTGCGGTGGCCATGACCTCTCCTTCGGACGTCAGCCGGCCGGTAGCCGGGACGGCAGCGTCAAGCGGGGCGACACGCACACGCCGAGGGCGACGAGCGTGAAGGACAGGTAGAGGAACTTGATGCGACCGGGGTCGATGCCGAGGAACCCGGCCGGTGACGAGTTCGCCGTCTGGTCGCCGCCGTTGTCACCGGACGGCGGCGTGCCCTGTTGCGGCGCACCGACTGCCGTGCCGCTCGAGAAACCGGAGCCGCTCGTGCCGCTGGCGGACACGCCGGTCGTGCCGCTACCCGTGCTCGTCGACGGACGTGCGATGTTGCGGGCGAGATCGCCGGTCGACGCCGACCCGAAGAGCAGCTTGGCGGTGTAGATGTCGGTGAGGCCGGTGTCCGCGAGCGGCGTGCCCTTGAGGTTGACCTCGTGCGCGAACGTCACCTCGATCCCTTGTGCGGACGCGTCCATGAGGCCGGCCGCGTCCTGCTGCTGCGTGGCACCGATGAGCTTGATCGTCATGCCCGCGCCGTTGAGCACTTGGTTCAGCGCGTCGTTGACGGCGTTGGGGTCGCCGGTGCCGGAGTCGCCGAACGTGATGCCGTTCGAGCCGATGCCCGCCTTCTGGCCGGCGACCGTGACGCCCTGCACCGTGACCGACGACGTCGCCACCGGCGCCTGCCCGTCGGCGGAGCGCGACTCGGCCACGGCGACGATGGAGTCGATCGTCACGAGACCGCCGAGGAGGTGCACGCCGCCGATGTGCGCCTCACCGTGCGCGATGAGCGTCTGGCCGTCGAACACGTTGCTCGTCGTCGCGCTGAGTGATCCGATGCTGAAGACCGTGGGGTCGACCGCCGCCGGCGCGGGCAGGCCGAGGTCGGGCAGCGGCACCCCGAGCGAGCCGGCCCCGGGCAGCGGGTTCAGGCGCAAACCGCTCAACGTGGCGTCGGTCGACGACGTGAACGCGTCGGCGTCGATCTTGGCGTGGGCGGACCCGCCCTGGCCGTAGACGAGGTCGGTGGGCTGGCCGACGTCCGTGGATCCCGCGGTGGAGGCATCGCTCTGGAACTCGTCGGCGTCGACGCTGAACGGCCAGTGCGCGTTGAGGCAGGCGTTGAAGATGAACGCGAGCTGGGGAAGGTTGTCGGACACGGGGCCGCCCGCCAGGCCGCAGACCTGGGCAGGGCCCTTCACGATGCCGCCGCCCGGATCGAGGATGCCGGCGTGCGCGGTCGGTCCCCCGCTCTGGGTCGTGCCCGAGTCACCCATGACGAAGCGGACCCGGGCCGCCTCGGGGATCGTGAAGCCGTTGTTGCGGTCGGGGAAGAACTCGACGGCGGTCGAGCTGACGCTGCTCGTGAAGACCCGGGGCCGCGTGGCCGTGGACGACGACGTCGAATCCGACGACGTGCTGCTGCCGCCGGACGACTGGGCCGACGCCGACCACGGCAGGAACGCGACGACGAGCGCGGCAGCCGCGGCGGCGAGGAACGTCCTCCCCATGACGCGGCGGACCTTGGTGCTCACTCGACCCCCCAGTCGGCGACGGAATGGTGCACGGGACAATTTCGTCACCGGGGCGCTTGCGTCCTGCGGGTCAGGGGGTGGCACCCCGCCCCCGCCACCCGTGGTGCACCACGGAAAACCCGGCCATCGCGGCACGAGGCTAGTACGAACCTGACACGGGCGTCAGGTACGCTGCCCGGTACGCTGCGAGGGACGCCAGCGAGGGGGATTGCGAAGAATGAACGTCGACCTCGTGCAACTGGCCGGACGGCGGGAACGGCTGGCCGAAGGCGCCACCGTCGACCCGGTGACCGCCGAGGTCGTGCGCTCGTGCATGGAGACCGTCTGCTTCGAGATGGCCACGTACGTGTCCCGCACGGCGACGACCCCGATCCTGAACCAGTCCAACGAGCGCAACGCCACGATCCTCGACGCGCAGGGTCGCCTGGCGGCGCTGTCGGTCGGCATCCCCCAGTTCATGCTGACGTCGACCCTGCCGGTGCGCTTCGCGCTCGACTTCCTCGGCGTCGAGGAGTTCCGCGAAGGCGACGTGTTCGTCGCCAACGACCCGTACCACGGGGGCGGTCACCTGCCGGACTACAACGTCTTCGCCCCGGTGTTCGGCGAGGACCCCCTCACCGGCGCCCGCCGCATGGTCCTGATCGCGTCGATCCAGTGCCACCACGGCGACACCGGTGGCGCCGTGCCCGGCGGCTACAACGTGACGGCCAACGACATCTGGGGCGAAGGGGCGCGCTGGCCCGTCGTGAAGGTGGTCGACCGCGGTGTCGAACGGCGCGACGTGCTCTACGCGCTGCAGGCCAACAACCGCCTCCCGGACTACATCGGCGACCTGCGCGCCCAGATCGGCGCCGCGCAGCTGGCGACGCACCGCTTGGGCGACATCATCAGCCGCTACACGGTCGCCACCGTGGAGGGCGCCGTCGACGTCATGATCGACTACGCCGCCCGCCGGTTCCGCGAAGAGGTCCGGGCGTGGCCCGACGGCGTGTACGAGGGCGACGCCTTCGTCGACCACGATCCGCTCGGCAACCCGGATGTGCACCTGCACGTGAAGATCACCGTCGACGGCGACCGGTTGATCATCGACTACACGGGCAGCGACACCCGCCAGGAGCTGCAGGCGTGGTCGACGTTCGGGAACACGCGGGGGTACACGATCGCCCAGATCGCGGCGATGATGGATCCCGAGATCCCGAAGAACGAAGGCTTCTTCGACTCGGTCGAGCTCGTGGTCCCCGCCGGTTGCGTGCTCAACCCGACGCCGGGCAAGCCCGTGTCCGCGGGCACGCATCATCCCGGCGCCGACGTCGGCGAGGTGATCGCCGTCGCCATGCAGGACGTGCTGCCGGACAAGGCGGTGCCCCAGACGTACAAGACGGGCATCCCCACCGTCATCGTCGGCGTCGACCCGCGCACGGACCAGACGTTCACCGACCACAGCGCCGAGGTGTACGCCGGTTGGTGCAACGCGGCACGTGGCATGGACGCGTGGGGCGCGCAGAACGCGGCGTTCGGCAACCTGTGGAAGGCGACGGCGGAGATCAACGAGTCGCTGTACCCGCACGTGCAATGGGAGCGCGACTACCGCACCGACTCCGGCGGACCCGGACAGTGGCGCGGCCTGTGCGGCAGCCACTACGTCAAGGAGGTGCGGGTCGACGCCAAGGTGTACACGTACGTCGTCGGGATGAAGTACCCGATGCCGGGCATCTGCGGCGGCAAGCCGGGCGAGCCGAACAAGCTGACGATCCGCTACCAGTCCGACGATCCGTTCGTGGTGCAGCACACCGCCGACTGGGTGCCGATGTCCGCCGGGCAGCTCCTCAACTACGACTACGGTGGCGGTGGCGGTTGGGGCGATCCCCTCGACCGCGATCCGCAGGCCGTGCTCGACGACGTCCTCGACGAGTACGTCTCGGTGGCGGGCGCGGCGCGTGACTACGGCGTCGTGCTCACCGGATCGCTCGAGGAGCTCACCCTCGCCGTCGACGAAGTGGCGACGAAGGAACTGCGCGAAGCACGCCGCCGCCCGACGAACTCTGGTGCGTTGTAGGCGCGATGACGCCTACAACGCACCAACATTCGAGCGGGGGGTACCGGATCGGGTGTGATGTCGGCGGCACGTTCACCGACCTGATCTGTGTGACGCCGGCCGGTGAGGTGGTGCTCGACAAGACGCCGTCGACGCTGGAGGACCAGTCCATCGGCGTGATGCGCGGGATCGAGCAGCTCGCCGAGCGGTTCGGTCTGTCGCTGGGTGACTTCTGCCGCGAGCTGGACGTCGTCGTCCACGGCACCACGACGGCGGACAACACCATGATCGAGATGGACGGTGCGCCCACCGGCCTGCTCGTCACGAAGGGCCATCGCGACGAGATCGAGATGCGCCGCGTGCACAAGGAGGAGATCTGGGATCCCTCGTACCCGGCGCCGATCCCGATCGCCCGCCGCCGGGCCCGCATCCCCATCCCCGAACGGTGCGCGTACGACGGCGAGGAGCTGCAGCCGCTCGACGAGGACGCCGTGCGCGCCGGCATCCGTCGCCTCCGCCAGCTCGGGTGCACCTCGCTCGCCGTGATGTACCTGTTCTCGTTCGTCAACCCCGCGCACGAGAACCGCACCCTCGAGCTGATCCTCGAGGAGTACCCCGACGTCGAGCACGTGTCGCTGTCCCACGAGGTCATGCCCGCCGGCCCCGAGTTCGAACGCACGTCGACCACGCTCGTCAACGCGTACGTCGCACCGCGCATCGCCCGCTACACCACGCACCTCGTCGAGCAACTGCGCGCCGCGGGGTACGCGGGGCAGGTCCTGATCATGCAGGCCACCGGCGGCGTGATGCCGCCGGAGTACGTCGCCCGCCGCGCGGTCACGCTGCTCGGCTCCGGTCCGACCGGAGGGGTGATGGGCGCTGCCGTCGCAGCACGTGCCGCCGATGCGCCGGACTTCGTCGCCGTCGACATGGGGGGCACGTCGTTCGACATCTGCCTCGTGCGCGACGGCCGACCCGAGGTGAAGACCGACCGCAACTGGCGGTACCGGTACTACATCGGGATCCCGATGGTCGACGTCCGCTCGGTCGGCGCCGGCGGCGGTTCGATCGCGCGGGTGCGCCAAGGCGCGCTGCTCGTCGGACCGGAGTCGGCGGGCTCGACGCCCGGTCCCGCCTGCTACGGCCGCGGCGGCACGAACGCGACGGTGACCGACGCGGACGCGGTGCTCGGCTACCTCCCCGTGGACGACTTCGCCGGCGGTCGCATGACGCTCGACGTCGACGCATCGCGCGCCGCCATCGAACGGGACGTCGCGCAACCGCTCGGCATCGACGTCGTCGAGGCGGCGTGGGGCATCGAACGCATCGTCAACGCCAACATGGCGAACGCGACGCGCCGCGTGCTGTCGTCCTACGGCGCGGACCCGCGCGAGCTGGCGATCATCGCGTACGGCGGCAACGGCGCGTTGCACGCGTGCGCGATCGCGACGGAGCTCGGTGCGCCGAGCGTCGTCGTCCCGAAGACGGCACCCGCGTTCTCCGCGCTCGGGCTCCTCGTCGCCGACTACGTCGTCGATCTCGTCCGCTCGTACGTCACCCCGATCAGCCAGGTCGATCTCGAACGCATGCGGTCGTTGATGGCCGAGCTGGTCGACGAAGCGGCCAAGGAACTCGCGCCCGCCGGTCTCACGCCGGGCAGCTTCGTCACCGACCTGTACGCGCAGATGGCCTACAGCGGGCAGAACTCCGACATGAGCGTGCCGGTGCCCGAGGGCGAGCAGCTCGACGCCAACGGGTTGCTCGACCTGACGCAGCGCTTCCACGACCTGCACGAGTCCGATCGTGGGTTCGCGTTCCGCAACCAGCAGCCGCAGGTGCGCGGTGTCCGCGTGATCGCTCGTGCCGAGACGTCCAAGCCGAACCATCTCGCCGAGCTCGGCACGGTCACCGACGTCGAGTCCGCCCGCCGTCCGACGCGGGAGGTGTACTGGGGCACCGAGTACGTGGCGACGCCCGTGTACGACGGCAGCGTCCTCGGCGTGGGCGCGACGGTGAAGGGCCCCGCGTTGATCGAGGAGCCGTTCACCGTGGTGGCCGTGGCCCCGGGCTGGACGTGCACGCTGGGTTCGCACACCTCCTACGAGCTCACGCCGCAGTAGTGCCCGCGTTCTTCGACGAGGGCGAGCTGGCGGTCGTGCGCGCCGTCGCCGAGCGGTTGATCCCGGCCGACGGCGACGGCGCACCGGGCGCGGCGGCAACCGGCGTGGCCGAGTACATCGACACGTTCCTCGGTGCCTTCACGTTCGACCCGCCCCGCATCTTCGCGGGCGGCCCGTTCTCCGGACGGCACGGTGGCGCGGCGTCCTTCGAGCAGTGGCTACCCCTCGGGCCGATGGAGGAGCTGGCGTGGCGGACGCGGCTCGAAGGCTCACTCGGCAGGCCCGAACGAGAGTTCAACGGACCCGTCGTGGGGCTGCAGCAGCGCTACCGCGACGGCATCGCCGCGCTCGGCGCGGACTTCGCGTCCGTGGACAGCGACGAGCAGGACCGCCGCCTCGACGCCGACCCCGTGTTCAAGCGGCTGCTCTACGAGCACGCGTGCGAGGGGATGTACGGCGACCCCGTCTACGGCGGCAACCGCGAGTTCGCGGGATGGGACTCGGTCGGCTGGGTGGGCGACATCCAGCCCCGTGGCTACACCGACGAAGAGGTCGCAGGACGCGAGAAGACGCCGGTGCGCCGTGGCGGGTGATCTCGACTGCGACGCGGTCGTCGTCGGCTCCGGCCCGGGCGGCTCGACGGTCGCCGACGTGCTGACGGCGGCGGGCTGGTCGGTCATCGTGCTCGAGAAGGGCCGCAACCATCTCGTGTCGCTCGAGGCGCCGTACGAGCCGTCGGGCGAGCTCTCGAACGACGAGATCAAGTTCAGCCGCCGTCACTTCCTCGGACCCGACCCGTTCCTGGAACCGCGTACGTACCGGCGGAACACGGACGACGGCGAGCGGCTGTTCACGGGCGAGGTCAACAACCTGCCGTCGACCGTCGGCGGCGGCGGGTTCCACGCCGACGGCAAGCTGCCCCGTTTCCGGGAAGAGGACTTCCACCTCGTCACCGCGCGCGGCGGCGTCGACGGCGCGGCGTTGGCGGACTGGCCGCTGCAGTACGCGGACCTCGAGCCGCACTACGCGGAAGCGGAGCGCCTCATCGGCGTGGCGGGCGACGCCGGCGCCAACCCGTTCGCGGCGTGGCGCAGTGGTCCGTACCCGATGCCGCCGGGCGCCGACATGTTCGGCGCCGTCCTCACGTCGGAGGCAGCGGCGAAGCGCGGCCTGCACCCGTACCGCGCGCCGACGGGCGTGAACTCCGTGCCGTACGACGGTCGCCCCGCGTGCAACAACTGCGGGTACTGCGGCGGGTTCGGGTGCCCGATCCACGCCAAGGGCGATCCGATCTCGTCGTTGCGGCGGGCGTTGCGCACCGGTCGCTGCGAGGTGCGACCGGAGGCGTACGTCGTCGAGGTCGTGCTGGACGGCAGCGGTCGACGGGCGACCGGCGTTCGCTACCTCGACATCGCCGCCGGGAACGTGCCGCGCGAGGTGCGCGCCGGGCACGTGGTGCTCGCCGCCGGTGCGTTCGAAACCCCGCGCCTGCTCTTGCAGTGCGGTGTGGGCAACTCGTCAGGGCTCGTCGGGCGCAACCTCATGTACCACTTCCAGACGTTCACCGTCGGGATCTTCCCGTTCTCGTTGCACGGTGAGCGGGGCCGCAGCGTGACGCACCTCCACGACGACTTCATCGTCCCCGGGCCCGCCGAGATGGCGGCGGCGCGCGAAGCGGGACTGCCGTGGATCCGCGGTGGCACCGTCGAGCACGGTGGCGGCGGTACGCCTTTGATGGAGTCGATGACGTACCCGTCCGGTCCGCAGCACAACCTATCGATGCGCGACTCGGCGATCCGCGACCGGTTGTTCGCGTTCACGATGCAGGCAGAGGACCTACCGCAGGCGACGAACCGCGTCGACCTCGACCCGTCCGTCGTCGACGCGTGGGGCTTCCCTGCCGGGCGCGTCACCTACGCGCCCCACACGCACGAGCTCGTCGCGTCGGATCACTTCGCGCCGTTGCTCGAGGACGTGATGCGCGACGCCGGCGCCACGTTCGCGTTCTCGACCACCTCACCACCGCAGGGCGATCTCGACCTGCACGACATCAGCCCGCTCGGCATTGCGCCGGCATCGCGTCACGTGATGGGCACGTGCCGGATGGGCGAGGACGCGCGCACGTCCGTCGTCGACGGGTACAGCCGCTTCCACGACGTCGAGAACATGGTGTGCGCGGACTCGTCGGTGTTCGTGACGTCCGCGGGCTACAACCCGACCCTGACGTTGGTGGCGCTCGCCCACCGGGCCGCCTGCGCGCTGGCCGGCCTCGACTTCCCCTAAGGGGCCGGGGATCTCACCTCGGCAAGCCGAGGATTCGATCCCGCTCATCCCGGGGGCTGCGCCCCCGCTCGCTTCGCTCGCCCCCCTCGCCGTCCGGCTCCCTGGCGGTCGCACGGCCGGCCGGGGATCTCACCTCGGCAAGCCGAGGATTCGATCCCCGATGATCGTGCGCTGGATCTCGCTCGTGCCGCCCGCGATCGATGCCGCCTTCGACCACAGCCACTGGCGCGACCACGGTCCTTCGAGGGGCGCGTCCGCGTCGAGGATCGTGAGCGCGGCGGTCGACAGGTGTTGCGTCATGTCGCTCCACGTCAACTTCACGACGCTCGACTCCGGCCCGGGTTCGATGCCGCGACCGAGGCGAGACAGCGTGCGCCAGTTGTGGAGGCGGAGCACGCGCAGTTCCACGAACGCCTGGGCCAGCGCGTCGGCGACCTCGACGTCGTCGAGACGGTCGCGCCGCACGGCGAGGTCGTAGAGCTCGTCGAGGTACGACTCGTGCACGACCTGTTCCTTGAACGGGAACGCCGTGCCCCGTTCGTGCGCAAGTGTCGTGTTGGCGACACGCCAACCATCGTGCAACCCACCGACGAGGTGGTCGCTCGGCACGAACACGTCGTCGAGGAAGACCTCGTTGAACTCGGCTTCGCCCGTGATCTGCCGCAGCGGGCGGACGTCGATGCCGGGCGACTGCATGTCGACGACGAGGTAGCTGATGCCGCGGTGCTTCGGCGCATCGGGGTCCGTGCGTGCGAGACAGATCCCCCATCGCGCCTCGCGCGCGTACGACGTCCACACCTTCTGACCGGTGAGCAGCCAACCGTCGTCGGTCGGCGCCGCGCGGGTCTTCAGCGACGCCAGGTCGCTGCCCGCACCCGGCTCGCTGAAGAGCTGGCACCACAGCTCGCTGGCGTCGAGGATCTTGGGGAGCCAGCGCGCCTTCTGCACCTCGGTGCCGTGCGCGAGCAGCGTGGGACCGGCGAGGTTGATGCCGACGCGGTTCACGGGCTGCGGCGCGCGGCTGCGGGCGTACTCGACGTTGTAGAGCGCCACCTGCACGGGTGTCGCGCTGCGACCGCCGTACTCGGACGGCCAGTGGATGCCGACCCACCGGTCCTTCGCCAGCTTCGCCTGCCACGCCCGTCCCCACTCGAGGTCGTCACGGGGCTCGACGAGGTTGTCGTGCAGCCACTGCCGGATCTCGGCGGCGAACGCCTGCTCGTCCGCCGTGAACGCGAGATCCATCAGGGCGCCGTGTCCATCGCGCCGGCCCGCTCGGACTTCGCGCGGCTTGCGACATCGCGTGTCGCCGTGCGCGCGGATTCCGCCGACACCGCAACACTTCGCGCGCCGTGCGACAGGATCTGTCGCGCACGCGCCAATTCGGCGCGCTGCTCCATCACAGGTCCCAGAAGCGGGCGCGGCCGGCGGTGGTGAGGGCGGCGTGGAGGGCGCGCTCGTCGTCCCCGGTGAATCGCCGGTAGACGTCCTCGCCCCTCCCCCGCACCCAGAGCGCGTCGTCGCCGCAGCGGTCGCGCCGGTACTTCTGGCGCACCAGCGCCCGCTTCACGATCTTGTTGGTGCCCGTCGTCGGGAACGACTCGACGACGCGCACGTAGCGCGGCCGCCACTTCGGACCGATGTCCGACTGCGCGTCGACGAACGCCGCGAACGCGACGGGCTCGAACGTCGCGCCGTCGCGCAACTGCACCGCGCACATCACCTGGTCGCCGGCGTGCTCGTCGGGCACGCCGTACACGGCGGCCAGCACGACATCGGGGTGACGGGCGATCGCCGACTCGATCGGACCGGCGGGGAAGTTCTCGCCGTCGACGCGGATCCAGTCCGCCGTCCGTCCCGCGAAGTAGAGGAAGCCGTCGGCGTCGACGTAGCCCAGATCGCCGGACCAGTACCACCCGTTGCGCAGCGCGGACGACGTCGCTTCCTCGTTGTTGTAGTAGCCCTCGAACGGCCCCGCGCCCGCCGTGTTGACGATCTCGCCGACGCACGCATCGGCGTTGCGCAACGAACCGTCGGCACCGAACTCCGCGCGCGGGAGCTCGTTGCCGTCGTCGTCGACGACCTTCACGGTGTCGCCGGCCTTGCCGACGGACCCGGGCCGCACACCGTCGTCGCGGTTGACGGCGATACCGCCCTCGGTGGCACCGAACGCGTCGATGACCTCGACGCCGAAGCGACGGGCGAAGGTCTCGACCACGTCCGGCGATCCTTCGTTGCCGAACGCGACGCGCAACGTGTTGTCGGCGTCGTCAGGCTGCTCAGGTGTGGCGACGAGGTACGACAGCGGCTTGCCGGTGTAGTTGAAGTACGTGGCCCGGTAGCGACGCACGTCGGGCAACCATCCCGACGCGCTGAACCGGCGCGCCAGCCCCACCGATGCGCCGGCCACGAGCGACGGTGCCCACCCGACCATCAGCGCGTTCGAGTGGAAGAGCGGCATGCAGACGTAGCCGACGTCGTCGGGGCCGATGTCCATGATCATCGCCATCCGCGCGCCCGTCTGGAGCAACCGCCGTTGCGTGCAGATGACGGCCTTCGGCGCGGACGACGTGCCGGACGTGAAGATCAACGCCCACCGATCACCGACGTCGGGCTCGATGCCGGCGTCGACGCCGGACACCGACGCCAGCGCGCCGTCGAGGTCGTCGCCCACGACGAGCAGCGGCGGCAACGGCTGCGTGATGCATTCGAGCAGCGGCAGATGGCGATCCTCGGTGACGACGAGACCGACATGGGTGTGGTCGATGTCGCGCCACAGGTGCTCGTCGCGCCGCGTGTGGTTGAGCCCGACGACGACCGACCCCGACAGCGCGGCGCCGCCGAGCGCGAAGAGGTACTCGGGCACGTTGTCGAGGAGGACGCCGACGTGGCGCACGCCGTCCGGTGTGCTCGGGGGTTGCGCGAGGAAGAGGTTGGCCCACCGGATCGACTCGGTGAGGTAGTCGCCATGGGTCCAGACGCGGTCGCCGAAGCGGATCGCGGGACGTGACGCGATCGCGGGATCGGTGCCGTTGCGGCGCAGCAGCGCGGCGGCGTTCGGCGCCGGGAGGGGCGCCTGACCGGGAGCGGGAGCAGTCCGAGTGGCCACGACCCGACAAGACTACGTTTCCTGACACGCGTGTCAGGAAGTGCGCCTGCCCACTAGCGTGACCGCTCGATGCCGGAGGCCGACCCGACCGCCCGCCGCGCCGGCAGCCCGGCCGAGGGGCGTGAGCTGCGGGCCCGCGGCCAGCGCACGGTGCGCAAGCTGCTCGATGCCGGCATCCAGGTGTTCGGCAGCCGCGGGTACCACGCGGCGCGGGTCGACGACATCGTCAAGCTGGCGAAGACGTCGCACGGCACCTTCTACCTGTACTTCGCCAACAAGGAAGACCTCTTCCGCGCGCTCGCGCTCGACGTGAGCGAGGAGATGACCGCGCTCGCCGAGTCGCTCGGCGAGCTGACCCCCGAACCCGCGGGCAAGCAGATGCTGCACGACTGGCTTGCCCGCTTCGCCGAGTTGCACGCGCGCTACGGGCCGGTGATCAAGGCGTGGACGGAAGCAGAGATCGACTCGAGCGAGTTCGGCCGGCTCGGCAACAACCTGCTCGGCGGGTTCGTGCTCGCGTTCGGTGATCGCATCGCGAAGAGCTCCGCCACCGGCGTGGGGGATCCCCAACTCACCGCGCTCACGATCATGGCGATGGTGGAACGCACCAATTACTACGCGATGACCGGTCAGGTGACGGCCGACGGCACCCTCGTCGACACGATGACCGAGATGGTGTTCGCGTCGCTCTTCGGCGCAGCCACACGACCGCAACGGCGGCGCTGAGCCCGCGCCCCACGCCCGCTCGCGGCGCGACCCGAGCGGTACCATCACGACGCTCGCTGCAACCAGGGGGGATTTGTGGACGAGCCCGACGCGGGTACATCCGTCGCTGCGCTCGCCGCAACGGTTCTCGACGAGGAGGCGGCGCGGCAGGCGGCGCAGGCCGACGCCAACGCGCAGGTGGTGTTCCCCGACGACCTCCTGCCCGGCGTCAACGCCACGCCGATGTCGCTACGGGAAGGCCTGCGCGTCGGCGGCCTCCTCATGTTCGTGGTGCTCACCGCCATCGTGTCGCTCGACGAGCTCGAGGGCGCGGCGATCTACGTCCTCGCGCCGGAGATCCGCGAGACGTTCCACATCAGCGAGGGCACGATCGTCTTCATCGGCACCGCGTCGGCCGCCTTCTTCGTGCTCGGTGCCGTGCCGATGGGGTGGATCGCCGACCGCTGGAAGCGCGTGCCGGTCGTCGGGTGGACGGCGATCGCGTTCGGTTCCTTCGTGCTGCTGTCGGGCTTCGCCGTGAACGCGTTCATGTTGTTCTGGACGCGGTTCGCGACGGGGATCTCGAAGGCGAGCACGATCACCGTGCACAACTCGTTGATCGCCGACAACTACCCGATCAACGTGCGCGCCCGCATGTCCGCCGCCATGCAGGGCGGCGCCCACGTCATCGGCATCCTGAGCCCGGTGCTCGTCGCCGGCATCGCGGCGTGGGCGGGCGGCCAGGAGGGATGGCGGTGGACGTGGTACGTGCTCGGCATCCCCGTCGCCGTCGTCGCCGTGGCCGCCTTCTTCATGCGCGAGCCACCCCGTGGCCAGTTCGAGAAGGCGCACGTCCTCGGTGAGGTGATCGAGGAAGCGGACCCCGCGCCGATCTCGATGGAAGCGGCCTTCGCCCGCCTGAAGAAGATCGCCACGATCCGCACCGTGCTCGTCGCCTTCTCGGCGCTCGGCTTCGGGCTGTTCAGCCAGATGACGCTCGCCTCGCTGTACCTCCAGGACAACCTGCACATCGACGACGCCCTCGGCCGTGGCGTCGTGCTGAGCCTCAGTGGCATCGCGGCGCTGCCGTTCCTTCCGATCGTCGCTCGCTACTTCGACCGCACGTACCGCCAGAACCCGGCCAAGGCACTCGCCGTCGTCGGCGGACTCATCGCACCGTCGGCCATCTTCACGCCGTTCCAGTTCTCCGTGCACAGCCGCGTGTGGTTCGTGCTGCTCGGCATCCCGCAGGCGGTGTTGATCACCTCCGCGTTCGCGATGGTCGGTCCGGTGCTGTACGCCGTCGTCCCCTACCGGTTGCGGGGGATGGGGTCGTCGCTCACGACGATGTACATCTTCTTCATCGGCGGGTTCCTCGGCGGGATCATCGCCGCCTTCTTCACGGACTCGATCGGCGTGCGAGGCACGGTCATCGTCCTCGGTGTACCGAGCAGCATCATCGGTGGGCTGCTGCTCGTGAACGGCGCCCGCTTCATCCGCAACGACCTGTCCCTCGTCGTGGCCGAGCTGCTCGAGGAGCAGGACGAGCATCGCAAGCGGTCGCGCAGCGACCGGCCCCCGCCGGTGCTGCAGGTGGCCGACATCGACTTCTCGTACGGGCCGGTGCAGGTTCTGTTCGACGTCGACTTCGAGGTCGCCCGCGGCGAGACCGTCGCCCTGCTCGGGACGAACGGTGCGGGCAAGTCGACGATCCTGCGCGTCGTCAGCGGGCTCGGCGTGCCGGAGCGCGGCGTCGTGCGCCTCAACGGGCAGAACATCACCTACGTCACGCCGGAGATGCGGGCCCGCATGGGGATCATGCAACTCCCGGGCGGCAAGGGCGTGTTCGCCAACCTCACCGTCGACCAGAACCTGGCGACGAGCGCCCGGCTCCACACGCGGTCACACGCCGAGATCGAGCGCAACGTCGAAGGGGTCTACGCGCTGTTCCCGGAGCTGTCCCCGCTGCGCAAACGCCTCGCCGGGAACCTGTCGGGTGGGCAGAGCCAGATGCTCGCGCTCGGCCGCGTGCTGTTGCACGAACCCGAGATCCTCCTCATCGACGAGCTGTCACTCGGGCTGGCGCCCGTCGTCGTGCAGCGTCTGCTCGAGACGATCGAGCAGTTGAAGGCACGCGGTCAGACGATGCTGATCGTCGAGCAGTCGCTCAACGTCGCGCTGTCGATCGCGGACCGCGCCATCTTCCTCGAGAAGGGCCAGGTGCGGTACGAGGGCGATGCCCACGAGTTGCTCGACCGCGACGATCTCGTGCGGGCCGTGTTCTTCGGCGGCGAGGGGGGCTGACGTGCTCGGCTCGCTGCTCACACCGAACCTCGTCGCCATCGGGTGCATCCGCGGGCTGATCATCGCGCTCATCGCCATGGGCATCGTGCTCGTGTACCGCTCGAGCCGCGTCATCAACTTCGCCGTCGGCGCGTTGGGCGTACCGGCCGCCGCGCTCGTCGGCGTCATGGCCGGCGCGCACGGCTGGCCCTACTGGTTGGCGCTCCTCGCCGCCCTCGTCGTCGGCACGCTCGTCGGTGCGCTCGTCGAGCTGTCCGTGATCCGCCGCCTGTTCCGCGCGCCCCGCGTCATCGTGCTCGTGGCGACGATCGGCGTCGCCCAGCTGGCGCAGGCGATCACGCTCGCGCTGCCGGAGTACCGCACGGGTTCGCTCTCGGCCGCCTTCCCGACGCCGTTCTCGACCACGTGGCACCTGCCCGGCAAGGTCGTCCTCGGCCCGGGCCAGCTCATGGCGTTGTGCATCGTGCCGCTCGTGACGGTCGCGCTCTGGTGGGGTCTCGGCCACACCGCGTTCGGCGAGTCGGTGCGGGCGTCGTCGGCCAACCCCGAGCTCGCCCGCCTGACCGGCATCAACCCGAAGTCGGTGTCCACGGCGGTGTGGGCCATCAGCGGCTTCCTCTCGGCGCTCGCCGTCATCCTCATCGCGACGGAGTCGGGCGCGTCCGACCTCGTCGCCATCGGACCCAACACGCTGCTGTGGGGGCTCACCGCCGCGCTCGCGGGCCGGATGGTGTCGTTCCCCAAGGCGGTGGTGGCGTCGATCGTCATCGGGATCGTGAGCCAGGTCCTGTTCTTCAACTACACCGACCAGACCGGTCTCGTGCAGTTCGTGCTGTTCCTCGCCGTCGTCGTCCTCGTCGCGCAACGCAGCCGCACCGCCGACATGGACACCGAGAGCTTCCAGTTCGCGCCCCGTCAACGCATGGTCGCCGCCCGGTTACGCGAGGTGTGGTGGGTACGGCGCCTCCCCCACTTCGTCAGCGGTCTCGCGCTCGCCGCCGCCGTCGTCCTCCCGCTCGTGGTGACGCAGTCCGCGAAGCACCTGACGTACGCGGAGGTGCTGTGCTTCGCCATCTGCGCGGTGTCGATCACGGTGTTGACGGGATGGGCGGGCCAGCTGTCACTCGGTCAGATGGCGTTCGCGGGGATCGGCGCGCTGAGCGCCGCCGCGTTGGTGCGGGGCACGGACTTCACGTTCGGCCTGTGGGGCATCGACCTGTTCGACGCGTCGATCCCGCAGGTGCCCTACGGGCTCGCGCTCGTGCTCGGCGCCGTGATCGCCTGCGTGACCGCCACGTTGATCGGCCTCACCGCGCTGCGCGTCCGCGGGCTGCTGCTCGCCACGAGCACGCTGGCGTTCGCCATCGCCGCCAGCGCGTACATCTTCCGCCAGCCGATCCTCTCGCAGGGCCGCCAGACGGTTCGCCTCCCGCGCGAAGACCTCGGGCCCTTCGATCTGACGCACAAGAACCTCGGCTTCTACTACTTCACGCTCGCCGTGCTCGTCGTCGTCGTGGTCGTCGTTGCTCGCCTGCGCCGCGGCGGCGTCGCCCGCACGATCATCGGCGTGCGCGAGAACGAGCCCGCGGCACAGGCGCTGACGGTGTCACCGGCGCGGGCGAAGCTCACCGCCTACGCCCTCGGAGGGTTCATCGCCGGCCTCGGCGGCGCGCTGCTCGGCGCGCTCGTCGTGACCATCGGCTACACCGACAAGTTCTTCCGCGTCGAGGACTCGTTCGCCCTCGTCGCCATGGCGGTCATCGGCGGGCTCGGCAGCTTGTCGGGCGCGGTCGTCGGCGCGCTGTGGGTCATCGGTCTGCCCGCGTTCTGGCCGAACAACGACCTCGTCCCGCTGTTCACCTCGAGCATCGGCCTGCTGCTGATCCTGCTCTACATCCCCGGTGGCTTCACGCAGATCAGCTACTGGGTGCGTGACCAGTTGCTCGCGCGGGTCGAGCGACGGCTCGGCCCGCCACCGCCGAAGCAACAGGTCGCGCCACCGGCCTCGTTGCGCATCGAGCGATCGAGCGCGGCGGCGACGAACGACGACGGCAGCGTGCTGTGCACACACGGCTTGGAGGTGCGCTTCGGTGGAGTCGTCGCCGTCGACGGGGTCGACTTCCGCGCCATGCCGGGCCAAGTGGTCGGTCTCATCGGCGCGAACGGCGCGGGCAAGTCGACACTGCTGAACGCCATCGGCGGGTTCGTGCCGTCGAGCGGTGCCGTCGAGCTCCTGGGCTCGGACGTGAGCGGCCTCCCCGCCCACCGCCGCGCGGCGCGAGGGCTCGGGCGCACGTTCCAGGCGGCGTTGCTGTTCCCCGAGCTCACGGTGCGCGAAGTCGTGGAGCTCGCGCTCGAGGCCCGCACGCGGACGTCGTTCTGGAGCACGGCGCTGTTCCTCCCGCACGCGACGCGTCTCGAGCGCCGCCGGCGCGTCGAGGCGGCCGAGCTCGTCGACTTCCTCGGGCTCGGTCGGTACGCCGACCGCTTCGTCGCCGAGCTGTCGACGGGCACACGCCGCATCGTCGAGCTGGCGACGGTGCTCGCCGTCGCCCCGCGCGTGATCTGCCTCGACGAGCCGACCGCCGGCGTGGCGCAGCGCGAGGCGGAGGCGTTCGGCCCGCTCATCACGCGGATCCAGGCCGAGCTCGACGCCACGCTCGTGGTGGTCGAGCACGACCTCCCGCTCATCCTCGCCATCGCCGACCACGTGTACTGCCTCGAAGCCGGTTCGGTCATCGCCCACGGGCCGGCGGCCGAGATCCGCGTCGACCCCCTCGTCGTCGCGTCCTACCTGGGCACCGACGAGCGGGCCACGATGCGGTCCGGGCTCGCTCGTCGGTGACGCCGGCGGCCGCTACTTCGTCACGTCGGTCAGCTCGCCCTGGGCCTTGAAGTCACCGGCAGGCGGGATCGACGAGTCGAACGTCGCGAGGCGGAAGCCGTCGGCGGCGTCGTACTTGCCGTCGTGGAACGACGCGATCGGGTTCGTCGGCAATTGGAACGTGCCGATGGACTTCACCGCCGCGATCCAGCTGTCGTTCGTCGGGTTGGGACCTG
>Ga0070741_10006904_pt1 | contig 23970 bp, 21 predicted proteins | sample Coa_R1_4_FD_66440 | JGI IMG/M metagenome (GOLD analysis project Ga0070741, IMG submission 66440) | Surface soil microbial communities from Centralia Pennsylvania, which are recovering from an underground coalmine fire - Coalmine... | ecosystem: Environmental > Terrestrial > Soil > Unclassified ...
ATGCTTATGTTGGGTTTTGAGTTGCGCGCGTTGAGCTTCGCTTAAGAAAATCATGTTCAGCAGGTTACATGTCAAGTTGAATTTTTATCAAACGGTTTCTTGATTCACGAGAGGTATAAACTGCATAAGAAAAAGTAGTTATATGCGGTGGGCATTTCGCAATTGTGACTATTCAAAATCATTTTTTTTCTTACGGTGGGGGTAGCGTGAGTGCCTTTAATATTTGCATTTGTCATTAGAATACGGGTTGTTTTCTCCTCCTCAAAATTATTGGGTAATGAGAGTTGAAAAACACTAAATTTATTACTCACATGATTCCTTAGAAATTCATGAACAATGCGATCAGGTGGCATTGTTACTAAGGAAAAACCCGCGTTATTAAGGACTTCATCTGAGAGTTGCTGAATCGATTGAATCACTTTGTAGTTGTTGACAAAAGGTTCATCTAAGATCTCAAGGTTGTATGCTGCCCTGATGGCTTCAGCATCAAGAACGGTTAGGTTTGGGCAAATCCTTTTTAAATCCGTAGAGGTCATTAAATTACAGGAAGATTCGATCACTTTATTCCAATGGGTGTTCACACAAGCGCATGCTAGAACAAATCGGGGATGATTTAGCCATTTTAAAAATTGAGAAAATATGTCCCAAGGAACTGTATCAAATGCCGGAGCTAATTGTTTTTGATGTTTAAGCTCTTGCCCATGGCTTACTTGATTCTCAGGACGAGCACGTTTTAAGTTGGTGGAGTTCGTTATTTGGGGTGAAAAAGGGTGAAATTTTCTTCTTTGAGCAGGGCTTCCTGGGTGTACCCAATTAGGCTGGGTTAAAGGTTCTTGAGGGAGGGCAGGGCGATCAGTGCTGTTTATTTGCTGCCAATACATCATAGCTTGTGGTGGGACGGGTATCATAGTTACCTGTAAATTATTTAGGTTTCTAGTTTGAGGATAAAGCTTGTTTAGAGAGAACTAAAAGTATATTAATTCAGAAGATAAAAATCTCCCATCTTTTAAATAATTGTTAAATTTTTAATTTTTTGAAAAAAGTTTTTTTTAAGGGTCTTCTTAAAAACTTATACCGAATGTGATTGAAAGTTTGAACTGTTGGTATTCAAGCTATTTGGGGCCTGTTTCGGCCAACATTTAAGGGTTATTTATTCTGTCAATTTGAATATGGGGAGATGTGAATCGGCAACATTAAACGGAAGTATTCACTTGGGAGAACTCTTCCTGAATGCATGGAAAATAAAAGATGAGCAAGAAAAAGCCAGAGAGCGGAACCCTCTGGCTCTGGAAGCATTAAATAAGATTAATGTTCACGGCGAGTGCGGAAAGGACGGTCTCCGCCACGGAAGCCGCCGCCGCGGTCATCGCGTCCGCCTGTGCGTGGAGCGCGTGGTTGCTCAGGGCGTGCGTCGTTAACGATCAATGTGCGGCCGCTAAGAGCTTTGCCGTTTAATCCTTCAACTGCTTTGCGAGCATCGTCTGCATTTTCCATCTCGACGAAGCCAAAACCCTTGGACATGCCTGTGAATTTGTCAGTGACGATCCGGACGGAAGCGATCGGGCCATATGAGGAAAATAGCTCATGGAGCTCTTCTTCAGTTGTGCTGAAAGGGAGGCTTCCGACGTACAGTTTTTTATTTGATGCTTGATTCATAATTCTCCAAAAAAGTGCTTAAGTTTCATTTAGCTGTAAAAGGTTCTACAGCAGAGGGACTAAGCCATTAGTTACCAATAATTTAACGTTGACACAGGATCTGATCACCAGCAGAAGCAAAAACTGCACGCAGGGATAAAACTCAGAATCAACTAACAGTTCAAGCCAAAGTTTTGAGAGGGTTTCAATAAATTGATGCTCAAAAAACTTTAACTTACATTTAAGTTACCAGAAGGGGAAATGGATGTCCATGGAAAAGGGTGTTTTAGGGACTATTTCTAGAGGGAAAATCCTGGTAGCGAGAGATGTTGAGGGGGGGCCATTCTTCGGCTTGAGTATAGTGGCGAAATAGGTCCATAAGCTGCATCGTTTTAGGCCCAACCTTGCCATTTCCAACCTTTTGGGAATCGATCTGTGTCACAGGCATGAGTTCTTTGTTACTCGCCGTCAGGAAAGCCTCATCGATCTCCCCCAGCTCGCTATAATGAAGCGCTTCGTTGCTCATCTTAAAATAGGGGGAGGCAAGCCTCGCTACAACCTCGCGTGTGATTCCAATGAGGACTTCTTCAGAGCAGCAAGTATGAAGAACTCCGTTTTTAAAGGCGAAAAAGTTGCTTGTCGTCGCTTCGAGGATCTCGTCTTTTGCATTTAAATAGAGGGCTTCTTGGGCGTTTTGCTCTTTGCCGCGTCGCATGGCAACAATGGCTGGTGTATATTGGGTCGTCTTGCTTGTGGGCAGGCTGCGGAAGAGCTTCGTTGTGATCACTTTGATTCCTTCTTTGAAGTAGTGAGGGGGATATACAGAGAGGGGATAAGCAAAGATGATGAGATTGGAGCGAGGACTGGGAGTAAATTGATCTGCGCTCACCCCCCCTGTTACAATAATTTTAATGCTGGCTTCTGAGAGTTGATTGAGTTTTTGGACGGTATGGATGATCTCTTCGATTTCCGGCAAGCAACGGGGAAGTGAAAGTCCGACATGTTCGGCTGAGTATTTAAGCCTCTGAAGATGCTCTTGCAAGTGGAAGGGACGGCCTTTGTAGGTGCGAAGGTAATCGAACACGCTCAATCCTCTAAGAAGACCGAGGTCTAGAACAGAAATTTTGGCGTCTTCTTCTTTAACATATTGACCATCGACATAGTACATGTGCTTTTCTCCTTCTAATCCAACTTGTCCTCTACCCTTCCTTAGGCGCGTCGCGAGAAGGATGATATGCAAGATTTGCGACAGATGGCCTTTCGCAGCACGCGGATTTAGGAAGGGTAGGGGGACAAGTTGGGTTTCTATCCACTCTAACTGAGAAAGCGATTTTGCGAGAGGAAAAATGTGGAAATGAACTTTTCTCCAAAATCAAATCGACTCTATGTTAAAATTTCTCAGAACGTGACTTTGTTCCAAATTCAAATTTAAGTCGCGTTTGGTATAAGGAGAGTGCAGAATATGAGTTTGCTTAGGGGATAAAACATGGTGTTGAAGGAAACGATTAATCAAGTAAGACAAATTCTGATCGCACTCTGTCACGACTTGGAAAAAGCAGCTGAGGGCAATCGCGCCGCAGCGCAAAGAGTGCGTACAGGTTCAATTAAGTTCAACAAAGTGGCGAAGGTTTATCGCAAAGAGTCTGTAGCCGCGGAAAAAGGAAAAAAAACTCCGAAAAAAACAGCTGTCAAAAGGAAGCGGTAGTACTCTGTAAATAAAAATTTCCAAGGATTGATTTTCCTCATTTTTTTCTGTAGAATCTTCTTATTTGTATAAGGATGAGAATAATTTTGATGGATCGCGAGGAAAGTGTTTCTGTTTCAATAGAGGGGTTGAACAAACGCGGATGGGGAATAGGGGTATATCAGCCACCAGGACCTGCCCAAGCGGGACAGGTGGTTGTCGCGGGTGGGCTTCCAGGTGACAGGCTTGCGGTGCGCTTGGGGAAAAAGAAGCGGGGAAAGTGGAGGGGAGACTTAGTTAAGATACTCGCTTCTTCGCCGATGCGCGTCAAGCCGCAATGCATTCATGTTCCTTTTTGTGGCGGGTGTACATGGCAGCAAATGGATTACGCGGCACAACTTCAAGAAAAGGAACAAAGAGTCAAAGATTTATTTGCAGCTCTCCTGAATGATTCTACTCAGGTTCTTCCCGGGATTGCCTGCGAAGCTCTTTGGCGGCAGCGCAATAAGATGGAATTTTCTTTTTCGCAGAATCGGGCAGGAGAGAAGTTCTTGGGTTTAATGATAGCGGGTAGTCGCGGACATGTCATGAATCTTACGGAATGTCATATTGTTTCGGAATGGTATACCAAGCTTTTGGGCGATGTGCGCTGCTGGTGGGAAACGAGTGGGCTGGACGCTTATCGCCTCAATAATACGGGAACATTGCGAACGCTGATTGTTAGAGAAGGAAAGAAAACTGGCGACAAACTTGTGATGCTGACTGTTTCTGGAAATCCGGATTACGCCATTTCTCAAACACAGCTTCAAAGCTTTGTGGATGTTGTAAAGATGTCTGTCGCAGAAGATGAGCGTTCTCGTTTAAGTATTTTCTTAAGGGTGCAGCAGATTTTAAAAGGCTCTCCAACGCAGTTTTTTGAAATGCACTTGTATGGGCCCGACCATCTTCTCGAGAAAATGGCGCTTCCCTTAGAGCCTCCGGTTCACTTAACCTTTAAAATCAGCCCCACATCTTTTTTCCAGCCTAACACTTTGCAGGCAGAAAAGCTGTATGCCGCGGCGCTGTCTATGATCTCTTTTCCAAAAAAGCATGTATTTGATTTGTACGCTGGAACAGCGACACTGGGAATGGCGATGGCGGCGAAAGCGGAAAAAGTCACAGCCATCGAAATCAATCCGCATGCGTGCTTTGACGCAGAGAGCAATAAGGAGCTTAACGGCTTTACCAACATGGATATTCTTTGTGGCGATGTCGGGAAAAAGCTGGAGGAATTGCGCCAGCGACCGGATTTCATCCCACCCGACCTGGTGATTATAGATCCTCCAAGAGCGGGGCTAGATGCAGCTGCGATCAAGCACTTAAAGGCATTAGGACCTGCTGAAATTCTCTATGTCTCCTGCAATCCAGAGTCTCAGGCCGCAAACGTCCAAGAGCTAGTCGAAGAAGGCTACCGGTTGGCAAAGATCCAAAGTGTAGATCAATTTCCTCACACCCCCCATATCGAAAATATTGTTCTTCTTCAACGCTGCTGAAGAGCGGGAATCGCCTGAGTTCTCAAAAAGACTTCCGCACTTTTAAGGAGCGTGCACAATTTGTCCATGACATTGGAAAGGGTAGGGTCTTTTTCAGGTTGGCTCCACAACAAGGGAGGTTTTCCTATGGGTTTAAAGCCATCGAGATATCCCGGAAATTGTCTAATTGCTTCGATATCGTCGATGATCTGCGCTCCTAATCCGTTGCTTAAGTTTTCGGCGGGATAGCGGGATTTGTATGAGAGAAGGTGGCAAGCGTCGCCTAGCTCTCCCATTTCGAGCCTTAACTCTGACGCGAGTTTCTTTAAGTCATGGGAATGGAAGGAAGCTTCGCCTCCTCGGAGGCATTCCACGCTGCGAAGGACATCTTCAAGCGTCTCTTGAATCTGTTGCACGCAAAGAGAGGTCCATGTAGCCAGTTCTCTTGGAGTTTTCGACGTTTGAATCCCCTGCAAACTCCCCTTTAAAATATTCAGAGCAGCAACGGCCTGCTTGAGGTGTAAATAAGCCGGATGGTGATGCGGAAGTTTTGTTTCAGCGAGAAAAGCTGTTAATTGAGTTTTTACGTTGTTAAAGTGTCCCGAATTGAGGCGAAGCTTGGGTTGAATGGGCATATCTTCTGCAAGGTACTCAGCCGGTAGGGAAATACCCAATTCCGGTAGAATTTTTTCGGCGTGCGCGCGCGTTTTTTCAATGATATCCAGGACTTTTTGTCCCAAGGAGTTTTTATTTAGCGCCTTTCCGTCAGCGATGTCGACGAAGTCTTGCACGAGAGTGGGCATAGCTACAACACATGTAGAAAAAGTCCATCTTTGCTTTTCAATATAGAAGTAGCGCGTCCAGTGATTTGCTAGATACAATTTGTTCACAATTTCGGCAAAGGAAGAATTTCCTAAGGTACTTTCATAAGTTTTCAAGTTGTGGCAGTCGAGGAGTTCCATGTTCCGGTTTGCTAAACAGAAGCGGTAGGTTTGTTCAAGCACTTTATGCGCAGAACTGGCCGTTAAATTCAGTAAAGTCAAGCCTTCTTTATTCATGGCTGGAGTTTTCAGAGTTTCTTTCAAAGTGATCAAAGTGTCAACATGCCAAATAGCTTGCCTGATAAAAACATGCGGTCGAAGATGATAGAGTGTAAGAAACTTCCTTCTCAAGAGCTCAAGGGAATCTAGCTCTGGCGTTTTAGGAAGTTCTACAGGGATTGTGGCTGGTGGAGGGGGGAGCGGTTGTTTAGGTGCTGTTTTAGGCGCGGGTTGCGACACCGTTTGCTGACTCTTGGAAATCGCTTTCTTTTTTGGCTTACCACCGCGCGCTTCAGGGGTTGGGGTCGCGCATAATTCGAGAAAGGCTTCTTCATTGTATTGCTGTACGGAAGGTGGAGGGAGTAACGACTTCGGATGAGAAGGAGGCACAACGCCTTCTCGATAATACCTTGCGATATCTTCATTGGATGTCGTGAAGATACGAAGTATGCTTAGTAATTTAAGGCATTGATCTAATAGATGACAGTCAAAGAATAAGTGACACTCTTGTCGATTCCGCATTAAGGAGAGCAGCTCATGAACGTCTCTTTTTGAAAGATCTACGGTTTTTGATTCTACACAAATATTGAATGGCCAGATATTACTTCTTTCTGATTCTTGGAATTGATTAATAGGGTTAGACAAGTCTTTATAACATTCGAAAAGATCAAAGATACCTTTCAACTTCTCATCGCTCTTCTTGATCGCGAGATTATCAGAGAGATCTAACAAAAGGAGATCTTTAAGACATTCTCCAAGGCTTTGGATAATTGAGGGCGCGTTTGAGTAAGCCATTATAATTTCGCGCTCAGGTTTTTTCGATGCTAACAAGCGGATTAGGAGATCTACGTCGTGATCCGCGTCGTTTGGAAAGGCCATTTTATTTTTAAACCTTTCAATGTCTTTAAAGTTCAGAGAAAGCTGATTGATCAGCAAGTAAAAAGAGGCTTCCAATGTATCGCGCTGCAGATCTACTTTAATTACTTTTGCCGGTAAAAGTTTTGTTGTTCTTGCTTCTGGGTGAAAGCAAGTTGCTAGTTTAACATCGCCTACATGAGCGATAGTAATCAATTCTAGCCATAATGAAAGAGTCTTGTCGAAGTCCTGAGGCAAAGCATCGGCCTTTGCAAGAGAAGTCCTTAGATCATCGAAAAATTCATTTGCCCAATTGGGGTTATGAGTAAAGAGTTCATAGCGCTCTTTGGCGAAAGCTTCTTTGAATTTTGCCAACCTATTATCCACTGAGACATCTCTTTCATCCATTTGATTCTGATACAGTTCAATCTGTTCAGCGATGTAAATAAAAAAAACAGAATAAATGGATAAAGGAAGATGGGCTGCTGACAAGTGGTGGGTATTGTTGAGTTGTTCAATCAGTTTCAACGCTTGGGGCATTTTTCTTGTAACAAATTGCTGAAACAGGGCTTGTGCGAGTTGATGCGTCTTGGATTTTTCGAGGATCCATCGCCCTGGTTGAAAATTCCAGCATTCAAGTGGAAATTTTATAGTAGTTGTAGAAGGATTTAATTTTAGTATAGGGTTCATATTGTCTCTAAATAAATTTTAAATTTAATTTATTGTATCATTTAATTAAATTAATGTTAATTATTTTTTATTTCTGTTAATAATGAAGGATTTACGTTTAGTTTCTCTAAATTTTGCACTTTTTTCCTTTTTGCTTGATTTCTCGCTAGGAGTTGAGGCAAGCTGTGTTCAGCTAGTTTTTATACATTTAAGGATGGCAATATGAAAAAATCTCTTACCCTTCTCGCTGCAGGGGCGTTTTCCATGGCATCTCTTCCTCTTTTTGCCGATGGCGAAGCAGCTCCCTCAAGTGGTCAAGGAAGTTTGACTCAGACTTTGGTGATGATTGCGGTTGCTCTCGTCTTCTTCTACTTTATCTTGTGGCGTCCCGAACAAAAGAGGCGCAAACAAATGGAAACGGTGCGCAGCACTTTGAAAAAAGGAGATCGCATCACAGCGATGGGAATCATTGCGACCGTTTATAAAGTTCAAGACAACTCAGTCATTGTGACTCTTCACGATGGTGCAAAAATGGAAATCTTGAAAGCGGCAATTACCGACGTTCAAGCAGGCACTGAGGAAAAAGTTGTTGAAGTCCACGATCCTCGTTAGCCGATTCTTGAATCGTGAAATCCTTTTAGCCGATTCGCTTGAATCGGCTTTTTTTCTGAATCAGTGTAAAAAAGAATGTTTTATTTTCTTTCGCACGGCGGATAAGGAATAGGGCGATATGCGGGCATTTCTTTTGAGATTTGTAGGCTTATGTTCGATAAGCTGTCTGTGCATGGCAGCGGTAAAAGTCGACGAGCGGTCAAAAGAACCTTCTGTATTATACTTGACATGGATGCACGATCCTTCCACAACGATGACTGTGCAGTGGCACACGAAAGACACAGATCCTTCCTCTGAGATCCTCTATAGAAAAGCCGGAGAATCGGAGTGGCAATTGAAGGAAGGTGTATTCAACCCCCTTCCAAAGACAAATGTCTTGGTCCACACGGTAGAGCTCGAAGGTTTAGAGCCAAATACCGATTATCAATTTTTGTTAGCAGGAAGAAAAAAAGAACATCTTTTTAGGACTTTGCCTAAAACTTTGTCGAGGCATGTGAAATTCGTCATTGGGGGAGATGCGTACGTTTCTCTTTCTACATTGAGAAAAATGAATGCGCAGATCGCTTCTCGAAGTCCCGACTTTGTCGTTGTGGGAGGAGATATCGCCTACACTAATGGACGCAGGGCTGTTTATAAAAGTGAAGGATGGGAGCTTAACCGCTGGCGCACTTTCTTAGAAGAATGGACCTCTCTTATGCTGACAAAGGAAGGGCAGATGATTCCGATGATGGTCGTGCTTGGAAACCACGACATCAAACCGACGATGCTTGCGCCCACACCTCAGCATTTTCTCTTTTATGAGCTTTTTGCATTAGAAGAAAAAGGCAAACCTTACCGCGTTTTTGATGTAGGCGACTACCTCAGTTTATTTCTACTCGATACAGGCCATACATACCATATTGAAGGTCAGCAAGCGGAGTGGTTGAAGAAGAACCTCTTCTCAAGAGAAAATACCCCTTATAAAATGGCAGCGTATCACATCGGTGCTTATCCCTCTGTTTATTCTTTTAAAGGAGGAGTGCCAAAAAAAATTCGCTCAGAATGGTCCCCTCTTTTTGAAAAATACCGCCTTAATGTTGCTTTTGAACACCACAATCATGCTTATAAAAGAACATTTCCGATGAAAGATGAGCGCATTGATCCAGAAGGCGTCATTTACATCGGAGATGGCTCTTGGGGAATTTCCCCTAGGAAGCCCAAAAAGCTTTGGTATCTCGATGTAGCTGAGAAGACAAACGCTGTATGCTTAATCACTTTGAGCACAGATAAAGGAATCATCGAAGGCATCAATCTGAAAGGGGAAATCATCGATACGGTGAAGACATTGCCAACGCGTTCGATGCTCTCCTGGAATGAAGGAAGATGGATTCCTTAGAAACAAAATAAGCCTGACATCCGTCAGGCTAATTTTCAAACAACGGTAAATTCGGGAACGGGAAGTTTTAATTCCTCGGGTTTGGGGATGACTTGATCCCTGACGTAAGGATTAAAATAATTGAATGTACGAGAACTCAAAGCAAGAGGTTGACAGTCGTTTTTAAGGATATCGCAGATCCTCACAAGGGCCCACTTCGTTGTTGTGTCTTGTGTTTGTGTTAAAAGCTTAGCGTTTAACATTTTGACTATGTCTAGACTTTTTTCTAGTTGTGCAGCATATCCTTTGCACGTGTCTTCGGAGGTAATTGTTTCATTGTATAATTGGCGATTAGTATTTTTAAGAGCAAGATCCTCCGAGGGTGTTCGCGGAATAGGGATTAAAAGCTGAATGGTCTTAGTAATCCGTGCTTCCAAAAGTAGATTTTTTTCATGCGTAGCTACAAAGTTGTGGTACTTCTCACAGTACTGCTTTGCCTGATCAAGGACGCCTTGTGGATCAAGTGGTTCTGTCGCATTTTGATAAATACTGCCCTTAGTGCGCACTTCCTGGGCAAATGTTTCCACTTCTGCGACCACTCCTCTTAAGCCAGGCAATTGAGCAGCTATTTCTTTCTTGGTTGCTTCATAAGATTCCTCATTACGTGTGTGAAAACTGATCAGAGCAGCATCGCTAAACGCCCGGGCAACTGAAGAAAGTGGTTTTCCTTGATTGTCCACGATGCTTAAGAATCTTTGAAGCGAGGCAGAGATTTTAGGATTATAGATTTGTTCTGTAAGTTTTTTTTTAAGGTCAATGGTATCTTTATGCATCTTTCGAAGGGCATCCAACCGTTCCGCGCAGATCTTTTCCGCCTCTTTCACCTGAGCATACAAAGCAGGTGCGTTGACTTGGAAATCTCTTTCTTCGCTTATAGATCTTCCTATAGGTTCTAAAAAATGGGTAGTCGCAATGATGCGCTCTGCAAGAAGGGAAATTGTTGTTAGAAGGTTTTTATACCCTTGATATTCTTGGACACATCCTCTCAGATCTGTGACGATGTCATCTGTAGGAATGAAAGACTCTGTGGCTTCTTGGTACAGCTTATCTTTTGCATTCACTCTTGCTTCAAAATCTTTAAAGGTTTCGGCTTTCTTCGCATGCTCCGGTAAATTCTTATCCACTTGCTTTTGCGCGCCGGTAAAAACGCTTGTACGTTGATCATGCAAGGAAAGCACTGATGGATCGGTGATTTTTACAGTTGTTGCCATAGGAACCTCGTCTATTTAGTGAAGTTTATACCGAAATGAGTTGAAAGCTATGCCTGTATCCCAGACTTTCGATCTGCAAAAAGTGCCCTTGTTTCTAATAGGGACACCTTTTGCATCGGCCATGCTTGATCAAAATTCTAGGTGCGTGCATTGCCAAAAACTAATCTTCCAATCATTTTCAGTATCGCTCAATTTTCGCCCTTAAAGCAGGAAAAAATTGAGTTGGCATCTTTGATAGCAAAACAGACGAATAAATAAAAGTTTTAATTTAAGAAAACAGCGCCGATTGAAGGGCGCTGTTTTTTATGGCTAATAATGGGAGTTGCTTGAGTGTGGAGTAGCTCCTACATTTTCATAGGTTTTTCGGCTGCGAAGAGGATTGTGCGGTAAATGAAGTCGTCGACCGCGTTCGGGTTCGGGAGAGGTGTCCTGCTCATATTTTTTTCTGTCCCAATTAGAGATGTGTACAGAAGGTATTCTTCGCGCATTTCGAGGGGATTCATAGGGGGGGATATACCGCGGTGAAGAGTTTGAGCTGTGAAGTTGCGTGAGTCTTTCTCGAGGAGAATTGCTCAGAGAATGGGGAGTATTTCCTCCACTACCCGAGAGAATTAGAGGAGACACCCGGTGCGGGCTGCGAGTGCGTTCGCGAGTCAGAGGCTGGGGAGAGCTCCCCGCTCTTCTTTGCGGAGAGGGAGATAGAGGAGTGATTTCTCTTGGGGAGTCTAATCTCGCTCTTCTTTGGGGCGAGGGGGAGAGACGAACAATTTCTCTAGAGGAAATCAAACCTTCTCTTCGTGGAGACAGAGAAATGGACTCCCAAGATGTCTTAGAAAGGGGAATCAAATCTTCGGAAGCGCTCGTGCTGACTCGAGAAGAGGAAGTTAAGAGCGCATCCGATGATTGGGAATGTGTGATTAAAGAAAGAGGTAATGTTTTCCAGGAGGGTTTAGAGCTCGAGTATAAAGGCGACTCGCTTTTTCGCCTGGAAGAGGTTGAGTTAGGAGTTTTTTCTACAGTGATCGAAGGAACGATATGATGGAGTAATCGGGACCTCCGCGAAGGATAAGCCCCGTGGTTTTCTACAATGGTGCGGAACTTGTCTAAAGCGGATGTCAATGTCCTGCTGTTAATGGCGGCGCTTAACTTGTGTTTCAAGGGCGAAAGGATCGATTGACTGTTCTTAAGCTTACTTGCATATTTGGAGAAAATTTCTTCAGAATGTTTCAACTCTGCATAATAAATAGGCAAGTTTTCCTGAAGAGATTTTTCATCAGCACGGCTGCGGTGTGCGGGTTGAATAAATTGGATCGTCTTTTTAATATTTTCGAAGAGAATGACGGCTTTGAGTTCCGTCTCTTTGTAACCTTGATATTCCTCCATGAATTCTGCGTGCTGTCCTTGCAACGCTTTTGAAGAGGTTGCGATGAGTTTTTCCTCTTGGTATTTTTTCCCCATGCTGCGCACTTTTTCTGTGAAACTTTCAATTTTTGTAGCAGCTTCGGTAAGGGAAAAAAATCCTTCATCGAGCCGCTCTTGAAGCGTAAGGCAAGCAGCTTCTCCGTGTTTATGGAAGCTATTTAAGAAGGGGTCTGTGAATAGGTTTAGGTTTAGTGTGGCCATAAGGTCCTCCTGATCAATTCAATGCCGCCCCCTCTAAAAAGAGAGCGGTTGGCATTAATGTTAGCAAGAGGATGGTATAAAATTAAAGTTTTATTTTTACTCGCTTTTCGAAACCATTTTTTCTAGGATTTGGTTTGATCGAGCGATGAACTGAGAAAGCGCATTCGCCTCGAGTTCTCGCTGCGAAAGCAGAGATAGCTCGTATAAATGCTGAACGATTTGCTCAGCGAGTTCCGGCTCTTTTTCTTTCATGTCAAAAAGAGATTGCACGAGTTTGCTATTGGTATTCACAACAAATGTCCGTTTGGCTGCGATGCCGGGAGGTAATTGCTGTTGGCTGAGCGCCATTGTTTCTCGCATGCGACGCAGGTCTTCATCGACAATAAGAAGAGCGGGAACAGTATCGCTTTGAAGGCTTTTAGCTTCCACTGTAACGCTATCTTGGCCCAGTTTGGTGCGGATGAATTCAGCGATATTATCGGCATCAAGGGATGTTTTTTCCCGACTGGTATCGAGGATCGATGAGTCCAGAGCGCCATCGATACGTTGGAATTTGATTCCTTCCATTTTATCTTCGAGAAGACTGATGACCGGTGAGTCGACAATGGAAGCTGCTGTCAGAATCTCGATCCCCTTTTCTTTATAGAGATCGAGAATATGGCTTTGTTTCTGATCTTCGGTAGTATAAAAGATTTTGCCGTTGTAGGCTTCTTTGTGCTTTTCTGCATAATCGGCAGCCGTTGTCCAAGCTCCTTCTAAATTTTTCCAGATGAGGAAATCTTTTGAGCGCTCATAGAACTTATCATCCTGAAGCACGCCCAGCTTAATGATCATCTCGATGTCCGGCCAAAAACTAAGGAACTGGTCCCGATCTGAAGAGTAAAGAGTAGAAAGCCTATCCGACACCTTCTTAGAAATGTGTTGCGAAAGCTGGCGCACAGTGCGGTCCATTTGGAGCGTGCTTCGAGAAACATTCAGCGGAATGTCAGGGCTATCGATTGCTCCGCGCAAGACCATGAGGTAGTCGGGTATCAAGTCTTTACAGCTGTCCGAGACAAAAACGCGATTGCAAAAGAGTTTTATGGAATTTTGTCCCCAATCAAACCGACGACTGATTTTAGGGAAATAAAGAATACCTTTAAGATTGAAAGGGTAATCAACGTTGAGGTGGATCCAGAAAATAGGATCGGGTTCAAGAGGGTATAAAGCTCGGTAGAAGTCGAGGTACTCGTTCTCAGTGCATTCGGAAGCATTTTTAAGCCACAAAGGTTGCTTTTTATTGATGAGAGAGTCATTCAAGTGGATCGGGAAAGGGAGAAAAGCGCAGTATTGTTGCAAGATTTGACGCACGCGAGATTCTTCGAGGAACTCATCATTTTCTTTATCGATAAATAGAGTGATCTGAGTTCCACGTGTTTCTTTGGACCCCTTTTCGATGGTATAAGATGTTGACCCATCACAAATCCAACGCGCGGGCGCAGCGCCTTCGCGATAAGACAATGTATCGATCTCTACTTTCTCCGCAACCATATAAGAGGAATAAAATCCCAGTCCGAAGTGGCCAATGATCTGGTCTTTTTCGTTTTGCGTGCTGTACTTACCTACGAATTCTTCGGCCCCTGAAAAAGCGATTTGCGCGATGTACTTTTCGACTTCTTCTGCGGTCATGCCAATGCCATTATCAGAAAAAGTCAGCGTGCGCATTGACTTATCGATGCGAATATAGATCTGAAAATCCTCATCGGCAGTTGTGCATTCGCCATGATCTCTAAGGATGCGACATTTTTGAATAGCATCGCAAGCGTTAGAAACCAGCTCGCGAATGAAAATGTCTTTATCGGAATAAAGCCATTTTTTGATAATGGGAAGAATGTTTTCTGTATGAATTCTCAAAGTGCCTGTTGTCATCTGTGCCTCATGTTAATTAGGGGAACTATTCGGTATACAGCTTCATCTAATAGAAAACAATAGTATGAAAATCTGCCAATACTAGGCATTGGCAGATTTTAGAGACTGACCACAAACCCAGCTTCTGTCGATTTTTGGGTTCTTTTGAGTCGCTTTTCAATTCTTTTTGTGGGGGTTGTATCAACCTGCGTATCTACTGCTTCCACTGGAAACCTGGAGTTTTTGCTTCGTCAGCTTGACAGCCAATTTTTGATCTTCACTCGTGTCTTGCCTCTCCGGCAATGGTCACTCGCTCAAGACACAAAAATTTGCGCCGCTTCCTTGCAAAATCCTCCAGCTTTCAAGTGTCAACAGTATATTACCCCCACAAAAAGAATTGAAACGCGGCCAAAATAATCCCAAAAAGTGACGAAGCCTGGGTTTGTGGTCGGTCTCTTAGAATCTTTGGTTTTGTATTCTTCGATTAGGACGGGATGGTGGTGGGACAGGTTGAACGTGGGAAAGGTGCTGCTCAACGAGGATTCGGGCATGATATAATTGGGTGGGTGTCGCGTGCGCATTGCCTGGATAAGGTTGGTGGTGGGACTGCGTGATGCGAATGTGCATATTAGGAAAACGTTTTACAAGTAATGTCTGGATATGTTTGAACTCCATACAAGGGTTTAAATTAAATCGTTGCTGCATATTGTGTCTATGAATCTCTCTATTCCCTTGGTATTGAACAAATTCGACGTCTTTAGCCACCATTGTCGAAGCAACGTTATTTACAAGTGTTTCATCGTGTCTAGAATAAAGAGCTTTGTTAGCTAATACACACACATTTAGATAAGCGTGGTAGTAAATGGAATTGCGGGCCATTGAGGTACCCTCTCGCCAATTAAACTGATTGAGATTTGTGGTTACTGTTGCAAGTCCTATGTTATAGTTCACCAAATTTCCCATCCCCAAAATCCTTAAAAAAAGTTGCCAGCAAGTGACCTCTTTTTTAGAAAGGGTTGCAATTTTAGAGCCATGCGATGCATTTACTTTATAGACGATATGGTGTGTATTTAAATCGCAATTAGCTATTGTAATAATATCTTGTTGGCTAATGTGACTAGTATTTCTAATTGATAGAGGCATAGTTACTCTCTTGATTTCTTTTTAAAGTCGAGTAATTATACGAAACGCAGGGTTTTATTGGAATTTAAGTCATTAATTTAGGGGTAAATACAAAGTATTGAATTTCTTAATCTTATAAAAACCGGATAAAATTATTTTATACATTCCAGCCTTCTTCAGAGTAAAATTCTCCGCGCGCGATCGCTTGAAGCGCATCGACGTGATAGCCGACCCTATTAAGGGGCAAGGCATCCTTTGAAAAGAAAACGAGATCCTCGCACTTTTCAGGTTCGAGATTTTGAAGAAAACCTTCCCAAGCTTCGCATTCAAAAAAAAGATCGACATTCAGCCGGTTCGTCTGTCTGTGCATCATATGAACCATTTTCAATTCGAGCGGCTTAATCCCAATCTCTTCCTTGGCCTCTCGCAGCATAGCTGCCGTTGCAGATTCTCCGCTTTCGACATGACCTGCGATTAAACTCCAAAGACCATCTGAATACCCGGTATTTTTCCGAAGCCCCAACAAAATCTTGTTCTCTTGTTTTAAAATGAGGTAGCAACAGATGTGAGCGTGGGGAAGCCGTTTTATCGATGTATCGCGATAGTTTTCCAATGCCTCTTTAGCCCCTGCTATTAGTGGCATCTCCTCGATGTCTTTAGAGGTAGCCCAATGGTAGGCCTGATGCTCCTGCGATAATTGAATCATAGGCATCTTCGGAAGGTCGACTTTGAAAAGGTGAAAAATGTAGTCGACATCTCGCTGGCGCAAATAGAGCGAGCTCACGTAATGGATTTGGGATTGGCAGTCTAAAGAGACTCCTGTTTCCTCAAAAAGTTCGCGTCTTGCAGCACCGATGGGACTTTCGCCGCTTTCTAACTTTCCCGCTGGCACCCCCCACTTTCCTGCTTGAGGGCTGCTTTCGGCATATTTTAACAGAAGAAGCTTTCCTTGCATTTCAATGTAGCAGCCAGCGATCTCGACGTGCGGAGTAAAACCTTCGGGTGGTTTTTTAAAAACTTCAAGAGTGAAAATCATTTTTTTTGACATCGTTAGTTGATAGAAATATTTTATACTGCTTCCACTGGAAACCTGGAGTTTTTGCTTCATCAGCTTGGCAGCCAATTTTTGATCTTCACTCGTGCCTTCCCTCTCCGGCAATGGTCACTCGCTCCAGACACAAAAATTTGCGCCGCCTCCTTGCAAAATCCTCCAGCTTTCAAGTGTCACCAATATATACTGGTGACGTTTCAATCGGCTATAGAATTTTGGTTTTAACACGATGATTTTTTGATGGATCGGAAAAGGGGGTTGTTAAAATCGAAATTCTCTAGCCGATTGAAACGGAACCGGTATATGCAAGATGAATATTATTCCCAATTGCAATGTCTTAAAAAGAGTGCCGAGAAAGAGATCATACGGATAAAATCAAGGAATTGAGAAGGGATGGCAAAACTTGCTTCCTTCGCAATAATAAAGAGAGATTTCATGCGCATTTTCGTAGCACAGCTCAATCCCATCGTCGGCGATCTGGAAGGCAACACCCAAAAAATCATTCAAGCACTCGATCGTGCGCGGGTAAAAGAGGCGGATATCGTTCTTTTTTCCGAGCTTGTCCTTTGTGGCTACCCTCCAGAGGATCTCTTGTTGCATCCTTCCTTCATCGATGCACAAGAAAAGTATCTTGAGAAGATCGTTCATGCGTCGGCAAGACTCTTGGTTTTTGTCGGTGTGGTTAGGCGTAATACGTCTCATGGCGAAAAACCAATTTTTAATAGCGTCGCTGTGATCAAAGATGGAAAGCTTCTCGGCTTTGAGGATAAGCGCTTACTTCCCACCTATGATGTGTTTGATGAGAGAAGGTATTTTGAGCCAGGGTCCGCAGCGCACATTTGGGAGTACAAGGGAAAAAAGATCGGTGTTCTCGTTTGTGAAGATATTTGGCAGCATGCGGGTTACGTCGCTTATACGCAGTATGCGCGTGACCCGGTTTTAGATTTATTGCCGCTAAAGCCCGATCTTGTTTTGAATCTTTCCGCATCGCCCTATCAATTTCAAAAGCCTGGGGTGAGAGTGAACGTTTGCTCTAAATGTGCAAAAACGTTGCACTGCCCTGTTGTTTTGTGCTGCCAGGTGGGGGGGAACGATCAGCTAGTCTTCGATGGATATAGCATGTATGTCGACAAAGAGGGACAGCTCCGTCAGCTCGCTAAAGGATTTGAAGAAGATGACATGATTGTCGATCTCGATGCTAAAATCTCTCCTGCGCCATTTGTTTACGATCCCATCAAAGATTTATATCAGGCGCTTGTCATTGGAGTCAGGGATTATTTTCATAAGTCAGGATTTAAAAAGGGCTGTTTGGGCCTATCGGGAGGGATTGACTCTGCGCTTGTCGCAAGTATTGCGGTGGATGCTTTGGGCAAAGAAAATGTCCTTGCGATCGCTATGCCGTCGCGTTTCAGCTCTGAAAGCAGCATCGTCGATGCAAAATGCCTAGCGAAGAACCTAGCTATTGAGCTGAGAGAAATTCCCATCGAAAAGCCTTTCCAATGCTTTTTAGATTTGCTCGAGCCTGTTTTTGAGGGTAGAAGTCCTGATATCACGGAAGAAAATATACAAGCGCGCATCCGCGGAATGATCTTGATGGCTATCTCGAATAAACTAGGTTACATTGTTTTGAGCACAGGGAATAAAAGCGAACTCGGCATGGGCTTTTGCACGCTTTACGGCGATATGTGCGGCGGACTTAGCGTCATTTCCGATGTGACAAAGCAACAAGTCTACGCATTATGTCGATGGCTCAATCGGGAGAAAGAAGTGATTCCTCAAGCGATCATCGATAAAGTTCCTTCCGCAGAGTTGCGCCCCGACCAAAAGGACACCGACACCTTACCTCCTTATGAAATCGTGGATAAAGTGCTTCAAGGATATGTCGAAGAGTATTTATCTCCAGAAGAAATCTCAAGAAAATATGCCGTCCCTCTTGAGGTGGCAATCGATCTCGTCCGCCGGATCCACCGTGCAGAATACAAGCGCAGGCAAGGTGCTCCTGGGATTCGCGTCAGCAAAAAAGCATTCCGCGTCGGCCGCCGCTACCCCATCGTTCAGGGCTGGGTTTAAAAGATTATTTATTCTGAAAAATAATTAAAATTATTATTTTAACTCTAAATTCTTGATTTTAATCTATTTAAAATGATCCATTTTTTTATTTAAATTAATATAATTTTTATTATATAATCTATTTTAATCAAAACTTTTTTAAATAGGGATATAAAAAATGTTACCCATTAATTTAGCTTCGCAATCTGGGCCTTTTCCAAACATAGATATTTTTAATTATGCAGTCTTGTCCGGGCACACTACATACGGTGAAATTTTTCTCTGCGCGCGAGTATCTAAATCTTGGGAAGCATCCATCAGGTGCCTTAATTGGAAGCAATTTTCAAAATATGAAGGGATTCCTCAAGTCGAAGAGGGCCCGGGGTCTGATGAAAAACAAGAATTTAGGATTCTTTATCCAAGAACCTTTGGCGGGAGAATATGCAAGGAGCTATTTGGGAACTTTGAGGAAGAAATCCCTTGTGTCAGTCGCGCTTGTTTTTTAAAATTCTTCAAAGAAGATCCCTTTGAGCCGAAAAAAATGATGATGGACACATTTAAGCTTGTTGTGATTCCCGCTTTTTTTGAGAGAGCTTCCGGCGAAGAGTTTCCATACAAGTTAGATTCAAAGGGTGATTTACAACAAGTTAAACCTTGCGAGTTGAAAGAACAAAAATTACAGATCCCTACTGGAATCAGAAATCTGGAAATCCTATGTAAGCATCCTCGCTCTGGAAAAGATAACATGCCTGTTTTTAGGGATTTTGTTGATGACAGCTTCGAACTGTGTTATATCCCACCCAAAAAAATAAGTTTATGTTTTATGAGGATGTGTATTGTACAAGATGGGGATGCTTATGTGGATCAACAGGCTCTTGTAGAAAGCAAAGGATTTGTAGTGTCTTCTTTAAGAGACAAAGCCTTTTATGATGCGATTTCTGTCCTTACATCCCAGACACCTTCAAATGCTTATAATCCATGGGAATATGCGCGTACTTCTGATAGCGTTGATCTCGGGCACAGTAACTCTCAAATGGTTATTGGGGGGTACATTCCTAAAGAGGGTGTGGAGGTCAGCTTTGAGAATGCTTTTGACGATGATAACTTTGGTGTCATCCCGGTAGTCTCTGCGGAAGCTCCTGGTGTTTCTGAATCGAATGTGATGTCAGAGCCTTAATTTCTTGTAGCACTTTTCTTAGCATGGCTTGATCGAGCTTGCCCGTATTCGTATTTTGCGGGCTGGGATGATAGCAGGCGTAGAGATCTGGGAAGCCTGCAAAGACATATTTTCCTCCATGCTGAAAGCGGTGGGGTGGTTTAAGCCTCCCATGAGATCTGACGTAGTGGAGATAAGCGTTAAATGCAAAGCCTCCTAATGCGAGAACGGTTGTTACTTTTTTTAAAAGCGCGAATTCATTTTCGAGATAAGGGAAGCAGTGCTTTTGTTCGAGAGCAGTGGGCTGGTTATCTGGAGGAACGCATTTCACGGCAGCGGTAAGATAGCATCCCTTAAGTTTAAGGCCATCCTCTAAACTTTCTGAGATAGGCTTATTGGCAAACCCTTCCGCATGAAGCGCCTCAAAAAGAAATCGCGCCGAAGCATCGCCTGTAAAAATCCTTCCCGTACGATTGCCTCCTTGTGCGGAGGGGGCCAGGCCTAAGATCAAAAGGCGGGCGTCAGGATCCCCGAATCCAGGAACAGGCTTTTTCCAATAGGTACCCGCCCATTGTTTTTTTTCAGGAACATTTTCGCGGAAGTGAACAAGGCGTTCGCAGCGCCTACACTCCACGAGACAGGAATTGAGCTCTCGAAATGTGGGAAAAACGGGAGGTTTTTTAATCGTTAACTCTCTTCCCAAATAAAAGGGATAACGCTTTTGATCTCGGCGAGTCCATGCTTGAGCTGCAAAAGCCTGTCAAAACCGACAGCAACACCACAGCAGTCGGGGAGGCCGAATTCTAAGGCTTTTAAAAAGCGTTCATCGATTTTCAGACCATCTTTGCCAATGGCGATGCGAGCACGACTGGAATCCTCAAGACGTTTGCGCTGCTCCAGGGGATCGATGAGTTCGTGATAACCGTTGGCAAGCTCAATCCCCTTATAATACACCTCAAAGCGGTAGGCAATGGGCTCGTCACCGATCACTTCTGTTTTAGAGAGGGCCGCTTGAGTGGCTGGAAAATGCTTCAAGACAAAGAGATGGTCTATACCCAGTTGGGGTTCGATAAGAAAGCTGACAAGCATCTGTAAGAGAGTATCTCGATCCCAGTTTTCGGCATCTTTAGGGAGATCGAACTGTTGGGTTTTTGCGAATTCAAGGAGCTGAGCCGGAGAAGAAGAGAGGTAATCTAGTCCCAGAGACTTTTGAAGTGTTTGCCGATAAGTCATCGCTTGATGCGGGAGATCTCCCAGAAAAAGGCGGATAAATGCCAGAGTTTCCTCGATCATCTGCTCAAATGTAAAGCCGATGCGGTACCACTCCGCCATTGTGAATTCAGGATTGTGAAGAGGACCGATTTCTCCATCGCGAAATACATGGCTGATTTGATAGATATCGCCGATATCCGTGGAAAGAAGCCTTTTCATCCCGTATTCAGGGGACGTGTGAAGATAGCCCGTCTCATTTTTGTTGAGAGCGACTTTCATGACGTCGATATGCAGATCGATGGGGGAGGAAGGAGAAAGCGCTGGGCAATCGACCTCGAGAACGCTTCTGGTGTAAAAAAAATCGCGCGCCTTCCGGAGCATTTGCGCGCGATCTTTCAAATAAACAACTTTTTCTTGGAGAGGGTTAGATTCTAGAGACGTATTCACCTGTGCGCGTGTCCACTTTAATTTTTTCTCCCTCTTCAATGAAGATAGGCACTTGCACGATAGCTCCGCTGTCTGTTGTGGCTGCTTTCAAAACACGTCCTGAGGTATCGCCTCGAGCACCTGGAGTCGTCTCGGTGATTGTCATTTCCATGAAAGTCGGAGGAACGACATCGATGGGATTTCCTTTGTAAAAGACGACGTCATAAAGGACCTCTTCCATGAGCCATTGGGTCTTGCCTTCGAGGAGAGAGCGAGAGAGCGTAATCTGCTCAAAGGTCTTGTCATCCATGAAGACAAAATCGTCGCCTTCTTTGTAGAGCATACGCATTTTGTGTTCTTCGACATCCGCTTCTGAGACTTTCTCGCCGGATTTAAATGTTTTTTCGACGACGCGTCCGGTAATGAGATGCTTTAATTTGATGCGATTAAAGGGCTGGCCTTTGCCGGGTTTGACGAATTCATTTGCAACGACGATATAGGGTTCGCCTTCGATTTCTACTTTGTAACCGCTTCTAACGTCGCCTGTACTGTGCTGCTGTGCCATGCTTAAATCCTTGGGTAAACCAGGCCATTTTGAAGGAAAAATACTTAAAAAGCAAGAGATGTCCAGTTGAGGGGTGTAACTAAAAGCTGTATCAGGTTCTAGCGCCTCTTCGATCAAAATGGCGATTGATCAGTTCGTGTATCCTCTCCCGTTCTGAAGTCAATGCTGCAATGCTGCTTTGAAGCTGATGATTATTGGCCTGAAAATTGGTTGCTGCGCTTCGAATAGCAGTGTCAAATTGGTCCTTGAGTTGGACAAGAGCATTGCGGATAACCTCAAATTCGGCACGCTCCGCCGCGTATTGAACCTGTAAACCATGAAGCTGTCCTGCCGCCTGAGAAACCTGCTGCTGCAAAGTCCCCAATTCTTGGATTCTCTGGTGAACGCGATTATCTGCACGCAACTCGTTAAGATATTGCTTTAACTGGTCCAGTTGTTGCCCGAGTCCTTGTTGTTGCGTGCCGAGATGGGTCGAAATTTGCTCGCAGAGAGCTTTTGAATTTAAAATTTGTTGGTCAATGGTGCGCAAGCTATTGTCGAATCCGACGACATGGCTGCGCAAATGCTGATTCTGTTGCTGAAAAAGGGCCACTTCATTTCGGATGTGTTGCGCGCTTTCATTGAGCTGTGTCACTTGGAGAGAAAGCTGGGTAACTTGTTCAGTGAGGCGCGCGGTGGTTTGCTGCAGGGTTTGGTTTTGAGTCCGAAATGTAGCGTTATTCTGTTGAAGTTGCCCATTCGTTTCTTTGAGCCGATCATTCTCATTTTTTAATTGGCTCGCTGCACTTTGCAAATCCCCCATTGCAGAGAATTGCCTCATATAAAAAGAGCCGACGGTGGATGCGACTGTAGCAATCAAACAAGTGAAGCAGAGAAAAGCGGATCCAGTAAAAAATGTTAGCACAAAGCTTGCGACGGAGGCTGCGGTACCCGCATCCATGAGGATGATTTTCCAATGGGTGCTCACGCGATCGAATAAGGGATGCGAGCGGATCTCATTTGCCCAGTTCTCAAGCAAAGGAAAAGGGTTGTGTGTGGCATGCGAAGTTGCAAGCAAACTGTTCATAGAAGTTCCGCCCTCCTAAGAATAAATAAAAGAATATAGGCTGTTGTAGGGGATTAAAGCAAACCTTTTAATTGAATATGCGATGAAGTTGCACAATGATTCTTTTTTCAGTATGCTGAAAGAAAAAAGGAGTTTTCAATGTCGGAAGCAGTGACTGAAGAGCAATTTGCAAAAGATACCTTGGAGCGCTATTCCGGCTGCGATATTTCTCAATTCCATTCCAATCTTCTCCTCACGAACTTTCCGCGCTACGTCGATTATTTTGCGCAGAGCAGAGATGTGAAGATCATCGAAGGTTCGATGTTCAAGGTGGCTCATTGTGAAAAAGAAGATGTCAGTATTCTCGATTTTAAAATCGGATCTCCAGCTGCGGCCCTTGTCATCGATCTTTGCTCCTTTTTGCAGATCAAAACAAGTCTTCTTTTAGGAATGTGCGGAGGACTGCGTCGTCGTTATCAAGTTGGAGATTACCTTGTTCCCGTAGCTAGCATCCGCGGTGAGGGGACATCGGATTTTTATTTCCCAGCCGAAGTGCCTGCTCTTGCGAACTTCCTCATGCAAAAAGCGGTGACAGAAGTTTTAGAATTGCAAAAAGCGGTTTACCATATTGGGATCACATACACCACGAACATGCGTTTCTGGGAATTTAATGAGGAGTTCAAAAGTCGCCTTAAAGCCACAAAAGCCCAAGGAATCGAAATGGAGTGTGCAACAATGTTTGCTGCGAGCTATAAGCGCAAGTTCACTCTTGGAGCACTTCTTCTCATCTCCGATCTTCCGCTCAACGCTAACGGCGTGAAGACAAAACGCAGCTCCGAATCCGTCTACGATCGCTATACCGCGGACCATGTCGAAAAAGGGATCGCTATTTTAAAAACAGCGCGAAAAATGCAGGAGCAGCATATCAAGGGCGCCTACCATCGCAACATCGGCCTCGGCACACCAAAGCTCCCTGGCTAAGGTCTAAGATTATACCCAACGGATTAAAAATTTGGATTTAAGACCGAGCCAAAGCCGCGGGGATTGGACGATCGAATCTAGCCCCTATTTCTAATAGGGGCGCTCGAGTTTGGACAAATCTCCCTACCGAACTTCAAATTAATCGTCCTTCGGCGATTTTCCAATACATCGCCATCGGCCTAACCGGCCGCTGTCAATGTATCGGCATTAATTTTAGTTCTT
>Ga0070741_10006905_pt1 | contig 23970 bp, 21 predicted proteins | sample Coa_R1_4_FD_66440 | JGI IMG/M metagenome (GOLD analysis project Ga0070741, IMG submission 66440) | Surface soil microbial communities from Centralia Pennsylvania, which are recovering from an underground coalmine fire - Coalmine... | ecosystem: Environmental > Terrestrial > Soil > Unclassified ...
ATCCGGGAACGGGCGGAAGCCGAGTGAAGGGGATCCAACGCCCTGCAAGAACGCTGGAGCTTCGGCTGCTGTCGGAGGGTCCCGGCCTCCACCCGTCGTCCCGGTCACGGCGAGCTGGGGATCTCGCCGCATTCAGTGTCTCGTCACCTGGTCGCCCGGGGTTGAGTGAATTCTCACAGAGCGTGGCCGATCCCTGGGCCTACCCTGCCCGTATGCGTCCTCCTCGGGGAGATTGCCCCTGTGATCGCTGACAGTCTGTTCCTGGGCAACGACCTGCTGGCGTGGCTCCTGCTCGCCTTGGGCGGTGCCATGGCCGTCGGCAACGCCCTCGCCCTCATCCGTCCGCCGGACAAGGCGAAGAAGGGGGACCTCCCGCGCGCACCGGTCGGCCGCAGCCTCGTGATGCTGTCCATCGGATTGGTGGCCGCGATCTGGGCGCTGGCCAGCCTGACTCGCTAGAGCGACCTCAGCCCTTCTCGCGCATGGCCGCCAGCAGGTAGTCGCCGACGGACTGGCCGATCGCCGTGAACTGCTCCTTGCTGAGCTCGATCGGCTGACCCTTCTTGGAAACGGGCAGCCGGCGCCGCAGCCGGGCCATCTCGTCGACGATGCGGGCCAGCGCGTGCTCGGTGCGCGCCTCGTGCCGGCCGAGTTCGGTGGCGAGGGCCTCCTCGACTGCGCTGCGCACCTGGAGGGTGACGGCGTCGCCCAACGCGGCCAGCTGGTCGGTCAAGTCGCTGAGGATGGTGGCGAGGGCGTCGGGGATCGACGGGGGCGCGTCCGCCAGCTCGGCGAGGCGCTCGGCAACCGGCGTCGCCTTCGCCAGCCGTTCCACCGAGGTGAGCAGACCGGCGGCGACATTGTTGAGGCTGGCTGCCGTCTCCTGGAGCGAGTCGACCGCAGCGGTGAGGGCGGCGAGGGACTCGGTGGCCGTTTGGCCGACCGTGGTCTCGAGCTCCTCGACCGAGCCTTCGGCCAGCTCGGTGGCGGCCCGCTGGATCTCGTCCTGGAGGGTGGCGCCGGCTCTTCCTGCCGCCGAACGCAAGCGCGACACGTCGTCGTGGAGGCGTTCGGTCTCCTCTTCGACCCCGCGCACAAGCTCGCGGAGGCGCTCGTTGAGGTCGACGTCGGCGTCGTCGGCCGACGATGGGGCGGTCGCCGGTCCGAACCGCGTCCGGCGCAGGCCGAGCACGCGGCGCCGCGCCTGTTCGGCTTCTTCTTCGAGGGTCAGACGGGCACGCATGACCTTGAGCTCGGTGCGCCCGATCTCCGGCTGCGTGGCGACGTCCTCGACGACCTCGGCGGCGTCCTCGACGTCTTCGACGGCGTCCTGATCAGTGCCGGCGTCGTTCGCGGTGTCGGCCGAGGCCTCTTGTTCGACCTCGTCCTCGGGCCCTTCGGCGGGGACGGCGCCTTCGTCGGTGTCCGCCATCGGCGAAGGTTAGGAGGGGGACCCGCCGCCGGTGATCTCCGAGGCCCCGGCCATCGGGGAGTCGACCGAGCGGAGCACGGACTCCACCGCCGCCATGCGCTCGCGGAGCTCGACGTTGGCTTCTTTGAGTTCGTTGTGGCGGGCCTGAGCCTCGTTGATCATGCGGTCGGCGTCGCGCTGGGCCGCCTCGCGGATGCGGTTGGCCTCGGCCTCGGCCTGGGACCGTGAGATGTTGGCCTGCTCGTTGGCCTGGAGCCTCGTGACCTCGGCCTCCTGGATCGTGCGCTCGGCCCGCCGGTTGGCGGACTCGACGCTCTCGGTCGCTTCTTGGCGGGCCTGGTCGACGATGGCTTGGGCCTCTTCCTGGGCGCGCTGGACGTTGGCGTTCGCCTCGGCGACGAGCTGGTCGGCCTCCCGCTCGGCGCTGGTGACGACGTCACGCGCCCGCTCCTCGGCGCTGTTGATGAGACGCTCGGCCTCCTCTTCGGCGTCGCGGCGCGTGGTGTCGGCGATGTCTTCCGCTTCGCGGCGGATGCGGGCCGCGGAGTCGCCTGCGGTGCGCAGCAGGGTGGCGAGCTGGGCGCCGACGGTCTCGTAGGGATCGGCGACGGGCGTGGGCTCAGGCGCGGGCTCGGCCGGCTTGGGCGGTGGTGCGGGCGCTGGCGCGGCAGCCGGTGCCGGCACCGGCGTGGGCTGGGACGCGGCCCGGGTGGCGGCCGCTTGCAGGCGCCGTACCTCGTCGGCAACCTGGCGCAAGAAGTCGTCCACCGCGCTGCGCTCGTACCCCCGCACGACTGCGGGGAACGTCTTGTTCTCGATCTCCTCTGGCGAGAGCGCCACCATTCCCTCCCGGCTGCGAGGCGCGAAGCGTACAGCGTGAGTCAGGACAGGGCAGAGGCCGCCAGAATGTCGAACGCCTGTGTCATGGCCTCGAGGCCCCGTTGGAACACGAAGTCTACGAGCGCGCTCGGTCCGTCACGGTCATAGGCCTCCAGGCTCGTGAGGTAGGCGAGCCGGGTGCGAGGCGTGACGACCAGGGGGATGCCGACGGCGCGGTAGAGGGGCAGCGACGCGATCGCGCGAGCGGCGCGACCGTTGCCGTCGCCAAAGGGGTGGATGGCGTCAACGGCATAGAGGAGGTAGGCGGCCTGCACCACCGGATGGGCGGCGGCCAGTGCCGGGTTTGCCGCCTCCTGCATGAGCCGGTCGACCTCGGGCGCCACCTGCTCGGGCGGGGCGTAGAGGCGCTTGCGGCCGTCGTGCAGGAGGCCGTAGTTGGCGAACTTCTTGTACTCGCCGCGCGGCACGGGCTCGAGAACGACCTGCTCGCCGTACTGCACCGGGTACTGCTCGTGGGAGGCGACCAGCTCCTCGTGGGTGCGCAGCAGCAGTTCCTCGGTGACGGTGGCGCCTGCGGCGGCGGCGTCGGCGACCAGGGCATGCGCCTTGACCTCGGCCTCGTAGAGGGCTTGGACGCCCGGCAGGCCCTTGGTGGCGAAGGCCTGCCGCCACGACGCCTCGGTACCCACGACCTCGAGGTCGTTCTCGTCGGCGTGGTCGGCAGCGTCGATTGTGGCTGTACGCAAGACGACCTGACGGGCCCGCTCCCACGCCTGGGGTGGCGATTCGCCCCGCTGGCGGACCAGCCGGGCGGCGCCATCGTCCCACCGGCGCCCGGCGACGGCCACGCGAGGCCATTGCGAGAACGAGGCGAAGGGCCGGTAGCGCGCGTCGGGCGGTCGTCGTTCTGCCCGTACCACGCTGCTCGACGCTATCGGCTGCTACATGAAGTTCCGAGTATGGAGAGCGGAAAGCTCGCTCGCCTGGGCCTCCGAAAAGCCCAAGCGCACGAGCCGTCGCCGCCGTCCCTCGTCCATCTCGGTCTGCAGCGCCTGCACGCGCTCCCAGCCTTGGGCGATGGCGTCGGCCGTCCACGCGCCTGCGGCCACGATCACGAGAGCGTCGTGCACCGAGTCGCCCAGCCCCGACGTCGATGCCAGCACGTCGTGGCGGCGCTCGACCGCGGCGCGCAGGCGGTCGCGCGTCCGGGCGTCAGTCGTGACGTGTTCGCCGAGGTGGCCGAGGGCGAAGGCCACGTGGCGGGCCTCGTCCTGAAGGGCCAGGTGGGTGACGCGCGCCGTGAGGGTGTCCGGTGCGCACCGCTCCAGGAACGACAGCAGCGAGAGGAACGTGCCCTCGCCCAGCACTGAGAGCAAGAAGGAGGCGGTGGCCCAGTCGGGCTCCTCGACCAGCGTTTGCAGCGAGGCCCGACCGCCGGACCCGGACACGCCGAGGGGAAGGCCGGAGATCGACGCCCGGCGGGTGAACACCTCGACGTGGCGGGCCTCATCGGCGACCTGGACAGCGAGGAACTGAATGACCTCGCGGAAGTGCGGATGGATGCGACCGAGGAAGCGCGCCGGGACCATCAACGCGGCCTGCTCGTTCTCAACCAGGTAGGTCATCACCTGCACCACCGCGGCCTCGACGTCGGGGTCGAGGTGGGGGACCGCCCAGTCGATGGCGGTCGCCGGGTCCCACTGGGAGGCCGCGGCCTGCGCGTAGAGGCGCGGCGCCAGCTCGGTCCAAACCTCGCCGCGTTCGTCGAGGTCGGCCCCGTCGAGCACCGGACCACCAGCTTCGACGAGGGCGCCGCGGGCGGCCAGCCCCCACGTCCGGGGCGGGCGCTCGACGACCGTCGTCGCTCCGCCGGCCCGCTCGGCACCCGCGAGCCTGCGGTCTCCGGCGTCGCCCCGTGTGACGATGTCCCCCTCGACGCGGTGGCCACGCGTCCTCGCCCACGGTGCGAGGTGCACGCGCAAGTGAGGATCGGTGCCGACGACCCGGAGGCGGTCGCCAGGCTGCATCTGCGCGAGCGCCCGGTCGAGGAGCAGGTGGCCGCCGGAGTCGAGGCCGAGGCCGCCGAGATCGAGCTCAGGGGCGGTAGTCGTCGGCGGTGATCCTTCCCGTCTCGTCGTAGAACGCGAACGTGTCGACTGCGGCCTCCAACTGGTCGTAACCGGAGAGGCGGCCCGGCAGCCACTGCGTGAGCCCTTCCAGGTCGAGCAGCGGCCGCACCTCGGCGTCGGCGTAGTCCATGTCGAGCAGCAGTGACACGAAGCGTTCAAGCAGCGGCGAACGCGTGTCGGTGACGGTCATGTTGCAGTGGTCGTACGGCTGGGTCTGGGCGACCACACGCGTTGATCCGGCGGGGAGCACGCCTTCCTTCGCGAACAGGAGATGGTTGGCGTCGATCATGCATGCGGCGTCGACCTCGCCGGCGGCGAGAGCACGGGCCGCCTCTCGTTCACCGCCGACATGGTCGCCGTGCAGACCGACGCCGACATCGAATCGGCGCACGTCGACGTCGAGGCCGTCGAGAAGGGCGAGCGGGAGCAGCGTGCCTTGGGGGGAGTCGACGGCACCGACAGCGACCCGCTTGCCGGCGAGGTCGGACCGATCGGCGATCGGGGAGTCGTCGCGCACCGCGATGACCGACGTGAGGTCGCGGTCGGTGTCGCGCATGACCAGCGCCTGTGCCTGCGGCACGAGACGCCGGCTGCGGATCCACGCCAGCGGCGAGTTCCACGCCACGTCGATGCGACCGCCGGCGAGGTCTTCGACCTGGCGCTCGTAGTTCGAATACAGGATGTAGTCGAACGGCAGTCCCTTCTCGGCGAACCAACGCCGGAAGCCCTCCCAGATCGTCACCACCTTGGGGTCGTAGGCGACGGCGCCGAGGATCAGCGGGTCGCTCACAGGAGTGGGAGCCCGTTGATGGCCCGCCCGACGAAGTCGAAGAGGGCGTCGGTCGTGGGCGCCATCACCCGGGCGGCGCGTGCGTCCCGGAACCGGCGCTCGACGCCGAGCTCCTTGCGGAACGCGGCACCGCCGCACACCTTCATGGCCAGGTCGGTCACGGAGATGGCGGCTTCGCCGGCCGCGGCCTTGACCTCGAGAACCCGGAGCGTCGCGTCCTCCCGCTCAGACCCGAGCGCCGTGAGCGTGTCGCCCAGAAAGGCGGCGGCCTGGTCGGTCGTGATCCGCATGCGGGCGTGGTCGGTTCGCACCAAAGGCTGCTCGGCGAGCGTCTGGCCGAGGTGCTCGAGTGTCGTTCCTCGGATGTGGGCACCGGCCTCGTCGGTGACGGCCTCCATCAGACCGATGCTGAACGCCGCGCTCATGACCAGGAACCACGGCAGCGCTTCCGCGAGCGCGATGTCGAGGCCGGCGCCGTCGTCGCCCAGCATGGCGGCGCGAGGAACGCTGACGCCCGATGCACGGATCGGCTTCGACGCGTTACCGCGTAGGCCCAGCCCGTCGAAGTCCCCGGCCACCGTCAACCCGCTGGCGTCGGAACCTACGAGCCACAGCGTCATTGGCCCGCCGTTTTCGAGCGGCTTGCTGGACCACACGTAGCTGTCGGCCTCGCCCGCGGCGGTCACCCAACTCTTCTCGGCGTTGAGCTGGACAGCGTCGCCCGACACCGTGGCCGAGCCTTGTGGCGCCCAGAAGTGGCTGCGCGAGCCGACCTCGGAGAAGGCGAGCGTCGTGAGGTGCTCTCCGGCGCCGATCGCCTTCTGCACGTCTTCGGGTCCGTGGTTGACGATGACGGCGGTCGCCGCGTAGTGCATGAGCACCACCATGGCCGTCGAGCCGCACGCCGCCGACAGCCGGCGCACGACGTCGGCGGCTTCGGCGAGGCCCTGGCCACCTCCGCCCGCACTCTCCGGCACGGTGAGACCGAGGACCCCGGCCTTGCCGAGGGCGGTGATCGCCGGTTTCGGGAACGTCCCGCTTCTGTCCACGTTGACGGCGTCGGGCGCGACGATCTCGTCGATGACGCGCTGCACCGTGTCCGCGTAGTCGCTCACTGTCGATCCTTTCCTGAGGGTTTCGATCGACGGCCGGCCCAGCTCAGCGACTACAGGCGCCGTGACGGCCGTCGGCACCGCCCGACCGGGCGGCGTGCTGCGTCATTCAGCGACGGCGTGCCATGGCACCTCCTTGGCCGAGGACGGTAGTGCGCGGCGTTGAAGCATGATTGGCCGCATGTCCGACGTCCTCGGAGTACTCCGCTCGTCTGTCGAGCGACTGGCGGCTCAGGTCCGCCCCCTCGACGACGAACACCTGGTCCGCCGCGCCTACCCGTCCGCGTGGTCGATCGCCGATGTCCTGTCGCATGTCGGGTCGAGCGGCGTCATCATGCAGCGGCGCCTGGACGACGCGCTGGCCGGCGACGCCATGCCCGACGAGTTTCAGGAGGGTGTGTGGGCCGAGTGGGACGCCAAGGCGCCGCGTGCCAAGGCCGACGACGGACTTGCGGCCGACGCCGCCTTCATGTCCCGGTTGGAAAGCGTCGGTGCCAACGCGCGCTCGGGACTGTCGGTGCCGTTCGGACCCATCACCTTCACGTGGGAGGAGTTCGTCCGGACCCGACTGAACGAGCACACCCTTCACGGTTGGGACGTGGAGGTAGCCCTGGATCCGTCGGCGACGCTCCCGCCCGACGCGGTCGAGCTGGTGATCGACAACCTCGAGCTCATCGGCCGCTTCACGGCCCACCCGGTGGCGCCTGAACGCACCATCACCGTGGTGACGTCGGCGCCCGAGCGGGGGTTCGCGGTCACCGTCGCGGCGACGACGGCTGAGTTCGCGTCGACCGACGTGGTGCCCGACCCGGCGGTGCAGATGCCGGCAGAGGCGTTCATCCGGCTGGTCTACGGCCGCCTCGACGCCGACCACACCCCGTCGTCAGTCGTCGGAGATGCCGACACGCTCGACCAACTGCGCCAGGTGTTCCCCGGCCCGTAGCGTGACTCGCCGAAGCTGATCGGACGATGAGGCCGGGACAGGCGTCGGTCACCGCGCGGCGAGTCGCCGCCCAGCGGCTCACCTTCGACCGGGTCCCCGCATCCTTCGGGGATCCCGCGGCCGATGACGCGCTTGCGCGCGACGTCGTCGGGTCGCTCGTCGTCGGGCGCACCCCGATGACCCGGTACCTCGAGGCGCGGACGCGCTTTTTCGACACCGTTGTCGTGCGCGCTCTCGACGCCGGCGTGGGCCAGGTCGTTGTCGGCGCCGCTGGCTACGACGGCCGCGCCCTCCGCTACCGGAAGCCGGGCGTGCGTTGGATCGAGGTCGACCACCCCGCCACCCAACTGGACAAGCGGGAGCGCCTGGCCCGTCTCGGGATCGACGCGAGCGGAGTCGGCTTCGTGGCCGCCGACTTCGCTACCGATCCGTTGCCTGCGCCGCTGGTCGAGGCTGGCCTCGACACGACCGCGGCGACGCTGTTCACGCTCGAGGGGATAGCTGTGTACCTCGAACGTCCGGTCCTCGAGTCGGTGCTGACCCAGCTGCGGTCGGTTGCAGGGCCGGGAAGCCGGCTGGCGATCAGCCTGTCGGTCGGCGGCGGATCGCCAATGCGAGCCGCTCGTCGTGCGGCCTTTCGGGCCGCCGTGGCCAGACTCGGCGAACCGGCTCGCAGCGTGATCGCGCCCGACGACGTCGAGAGTTTTCTCGCGAGCACCGGGTGGCGGCTCGCGTCACCTGCCGAGGAGCGCGCTCGGATCGCGGGCCTCGTGGTGGCGGCGCCCAACTGACCGCCGCCGGCCGCTACTTCGGGAGGTTCCAGCCCTTCAGCAGACCCGACGTGGCGAGGTTGGCCCACGCGTTGTCGCGCAGCGGGGACGGGTTCAGCGGCCCGCACGGGTCGGGCAACGGCGGTGGTACCAGCGGAACCCACGACGGGAACGACGCGTCGTGTGCTGAGAAGTCGAAGACGTCGAGGATGTTGCCCACGTCACTCGACGCGTCGCGCGCCGTCAGCGGCTTCAGGTCGTGCCGCCACTCGATCAGCTTGAGCACCGACGTGTGGTCGAACGGAGTCGTCTGGTGCTGCGGGGTTCCGTACACACGCGGTTTGCCCGGGTCACCCATGGTCCACGGGGAGGCCACGATGCACGGCACGCGGAAGCCCAGCAGCGCCTTGCCCCCGACGAGGTCCTTGTCGAGCGGCGAGGACGCCGCGGCCCGCGGCGGGGCGACGTGGTCGAAGAACCCGCCCCACTCGTCGTAGTTGATGACCAGGGCCGTGTTCTTCCACGCCGGCCCGTTGGCGAGCGCGTAGAAGATCGTGGACAGGAAGTTGTCGCCGGCGCGGATGTCGGCGTGGGGGTGGTCGTCGTTGGAGATGCCGCCGCCCGTGTCGTTCGGGCCCACGTCGACCAGCGCCGTTTCCCCCAGGAAGCGGGGGTCGACGAAGGACACGGCCGGCAGCTGGCCGGTCGCAGCGTCGACGAGGAACTCGGCGAAGTGCCCGCAGATCGACAGGTATTTCGTCTGCCACAGGGCGAGGAACGGGATGTCGCTGAAGTAGTAGCGGTGCGACACGCCCTTGGCCTGCAACCGGTCCCAGATCGTGGGTGAGAGTGTGGTGGTCGCCACGCCGTTGTTGTGCAACCGGTCGGTCTTGGCCGCGTGCATGTAGAAGCGGTTCGGGTACGTCTCGGCGAGGATCGAGCAGAAGTAGCGGTCGCAGGACGTGTAGGTCCTGGCCAGGCTGCTCATGAACGGACGGTCGGTGTCCAGGTAGTACCCGAGGGCGAAGTCGTCGTCCCCGCTGGGCTTCTGCAACCAGCCATCCATGTGGCCGTGGTCGTACTGCGCCCGCCCGCCCTCATACGAGTGGTCGGGATCCGGATGGGAGCAGCCGTTGTACTCGGTGCCGAGGTAGTGGGTCTTGTGACTGGCGCCCGCGGAGTCCTGGAAGGTGAGACCGGCCTGCTTTCCATCGGCGCCGGGCATCCAGCCGAGGAAGTGGTCGAAGGACCGGTTCTCCATCATCACCACGACGATGTGCTCGATGCCCGAGGCCTCCGGCGTGGGCACGCCGCTCGTCGTCGTCCGCAGCAGGGGAACGGCGTTCACCCCATTGCCGCTGGCTGGCGCCGCCTTGGCGGCGGACCGCAACCCGCCGGTGGCCGCCAGCGCACCGGCTGCCCCGAGGGCGCCAAGGAATTCCCGTCTACTGATCGGCATGCCTCTCTAGTACGACGCCGGGGTGAATTGACCCTTTTTCTGCAGGAGAACCGGTCGCCCATGAGGAAGTGCGATCGGTGCGGATCGGGACTCCGCCGCGGCAGCGGCGCCTCAGCGTGGCCATCGCCGCGGCTGCGCTGGCCACGATGGCTGCGATGGTGGTCCTGCCCGTGCGGTCCAGCCTCGCCGTGCCGTCGACCGCGCTCGGGGCCGCCGGGCCGCCGGCAGGAACGTGGATCTCGGGCGACACCCACGTGCACGACGACCACTCGGCTGACGGCAGCTTCGTGCGCCAGACGGTGAGCCAGGAAGGTCCTGGTGACCTCTCCGTCGGGGACCAGATCGGCCAGGCGGAGCGCACCGGACTCGGTTTCCTCGCCCTCACCGACCACCGCACCTACGACCAGCAGTGGGACCCCCAGTGGTCGTCGAAGAACCTGGTGCTCGTTCCCGGCGAGGAGGCGGACGGATCGCCGCACGCCACGGTCCTCGGTGCCGCCGACGAGGTTGTCGACGGCGCCAACCCGCCGGGCAGCGCTCCGTTCCGTCACGTCCAGCAGTCGGTATGGGACGCGCACGCGCAGGACGCCTCATGGGGCACGGCGCACCCCGACGACGGGGAGACCAACAGCGACGGCACGCCGAACGCCAATGCGAGCACGATCGGGGTCGACACGATCGAGGTGTGGAACCGAGCATCGGACGTCGACGCCGAGATCACGTACGCCGAGAACCGGTGGAACCACGGCTGGCGCACGGGCGTGGCTGGTGCGAGCGACGACCACTTCCGAGAGACATGGGCCGTCGCGGGTCCGGGCCAGCCCACGACGTGGGTCTACGCGCCGACGCCGACCAGCCGCGGGGTGCTCGATGGCCTCCGGGCCGGGCACACGACGGTCTCGTCCAATCCGCTGGGACCGCGCGTGACCACCGACCTCCTCAGCAGTGATGGCCGGTGGATGGCGATGACCGGCGACGAGGTCGCGGCCCACGCCGGGGCCAAGGGCATCCTGCGGATTCACGCGCAGCGGGCCCTCGGCGACAACGTGGTTGTCTACGCCGCGCCCGGTCGCAGCGCTGGTCCGATCGCCAGCCTTCCGGTGACGACGCTCGACCAGACGTTCCTCGTCCCGGTGACCTTCGGGGCCGCCTGGTACCGGGCCGAGGTGCGAGGTGTGGGCACACCGCCGGGCCTCACGGACATCGAGAACTTCGTCACCTCGGCCGCGCCGCTCACGCAGCCGACGGCGATCGCCAACCAATTGCTCGCCATCGCGTCGCCTGTGTTCGTCGATACGAGCGGCAGCCGGGCCGTGCCGACGGCCGAGCTTCCACTCCCGGTTCCGGCGGTGACCAGCGACCCCGTGCCGGCTCGCCCGGCCATCGCCGGTGGTGGCCTGTTCACCGGATTCCCCGATGTGGCGACCTCGGGCACTGACGTGCACGTCGTGGCCGAACAACACGCCGCCGGGCGCAGTCACGTGCTCTACACGCGCGCCGATCTCGAGGCAGCGCCTGTTGATCTCACGCCGGACACGCCGTCAGCTCGTTTCCCCGCTGTTGCCGCTCGTGGTCACGACGTCTGGGTTGTGTGGCAGGACGAGCGTGGCGGCGAGGCGCCGCACCGCCCGAGAATCCTGCTGCGTCACAGTGCTGACGACGGCCTCACCTGGGGTGCGGCCCAAGCGATCACGGCCGGCGATGGCCAAGCGCAGCACCCTGACGTGTCCGTGTCCCCCGACGGGCACCCGGTCGTCGCCTGGTCAGACAACCGCACGGGTCCGTTCGACGTCTTCGTCCAGGAGCTCGGCGTCGACCGCAGTCCCGTCGACGTCGCCGCGCCCGGCAAGACAGTCACGCCGGGAACGCCCGCCGACAGCCGCTCGGCGATCTATCCGGCCTCGCTGTTTCCAACACTGGCGGCCGCACCCGACGGCCGACTGGCGGTCGCGTGGTCAGACGACCGTGCCGACGTCGACCCCCTGTGGACCGGCCACCTCGGTGGGACCGGTACTGACCCTGACAACTGGGAGATCCTCGTCGCCCGGCGCAGCCCCGGTGGCCCATGGTCGCAGCCCGTCGACGCAAGCGCCTCTCCGGCGCTGGCCGACCGCCACCCGGCGCTTGCGTTCGTCGGCGACGGATCGCTGGTCGCGGCGTGGGATGCGAAGCCGCTGCAATCTTCGGGCGTGAACGTCGCCTTGCGCTGGACTCGGTCGAGCGACGGCGGTGCCTCCTTCGCTCCGCCTGCCACGTTTGCCGACGACGCGGACGCCATGAGCGAACAGCCGTCGCTGGCAACCGGGAGCGACGGTGTCGTGCGGGCCGTCTGGTACGACTCCCGTTCAGCCGACTGGCGTTGGAGCGTGTGGGCGTCATCTCTCGGCGCGACCGGATGGACCGCACCAATTCGCATCACCGGCCTCGGCAACGCCACATACCCCGCGCTCTCGGGAGACACTGTGGCCTTCACCTCCGACCGCGACGCCCGCCCCCAGCGCGATCCCACCGAAGAGGTGTACACGGCACGTCTGCCCTGACCCGAGCGAAGGGGTTTGGAGCGGGCGACGAGAATCGAACTCGCGTTCTCAGCTTGGGAAGCTGACGGAGCTGCCCTTGCGCAGCGACCATGAGTAGAGCCTGCTGCAGAACATCAGCGGGTTCACCGAGTGGAGCGGGCGACGAGAATCGAACTCGCGTTCTCAGCTTGGGAAGCTGAGAACTGCGGTGGCCTCACCGGGGTGTACTCCGAAACGTGCTGGTCAGCAACGGTCTCCGTTGACCCCTACTGACCACTCGAGACCGGCGACGGCCACTGCTATAGGCACGTAGTAGGCACGACGTCCGACGTGTCCGTCAGTTTGACACCGTCAGTTTTCGCCGGCTTCACGCACCGGTCTCTCGCTGGTACCCCCAGCGTTTCCCTGCCGCTTGCTCGAAGAAACCAGTGCCCGCCGGGTACCGGTTTCCCGGCTCCACTGGCCCATCGGGGGTCCCCTTCAGGTCTCTCCGTTGCTCCTGTGCGGCGGTCTTGGTGGTGGAGGGGGGCCCAGTGGGGTTCTGGGGCCACTGGGGACGGCTTCTATGGAGTAGCGGTGCCTGGCGTCCTCTGTGACACGAAGCCGGGTGTATTACAGAGTCCTCAGGCGGATTGCTTCGCAGGACGGAGGACTCATGTCGACGCCTTCTACTGAGCCGTCCCGGCCCTGGTTTGCTCGCCCGGTCGCGGCCCCACTGTGGGCGGCGGTGATAGCGGGGCTGGCACTGGCGGGCGTCGGCGTCGGCGTCGGCGCCGCCCTGGGTGGCAATGGCTCGACGACTTCAGCGGTGTCGCCGGCCACCACCGCTACCACCGACCTGCCCACCGAGCCGACGACGGCGGCTCCGACCACCACCGAGGCTCCGACCACCACGCTTCCTACGAACCTCCCCTTCGGCCAAGGCGCGGACGTGGTGCTGAACAACATCCAGAACCAGACGTCGCCCGGGAAGGTCACCGTGTTCGCCTACAAGGTGCCGGTAGCGACCTCGGGGCCGCAGCCGAGCGCGGCTGGGAGTCCGCCCGATTACGTCTGGTCGGCTGCGGACGTGCAGGTGTGCGCGCCGGGGTCGGTCACCTCGCCGCCGCCATACATCTCGGTCACCGAGTTCATCCTGTCCTACGCGGACGGCACCCGCATCGACTTCTCACACACCGGTTACGACAACTTCCCGCAGCCGCGGTTTCCGACCGGCGACACCTTCCTCCACGCGGGCGAGTGCGCTCGTGGGTGGATTACCTACGCGGTGCCGAAGGCAGCCAAGCCCATCGCCGTCGTCTGGACGCGCCAAGAGCAGCAGTTCAAGTGGGCCGTGCCGTAGGGCCGTGTCGTCGCTGAAAGCCGCATCGTCACATTGGCAATGGCGGGTTTACGCTCCGGTCGTGCCGAGGGAGTTCGCCCGCCCTCATCGCGCAGCGCGAGAGCAAGGGTTGCAACTTTGACGGCCTTCACCAGGGCGATGACAGGACTCTCGTCGTGCGGTTGGTTCGAGGGCTGGTCATTCTCTGTCTGTTGCTGGTCGGCGGATGTGGAGGCTCAAGCACCGACCGTTCCGGCACAACTGACACGTCGAAGACGACGCTCCCACCGCCGTCGACATCGGTTCCGATAGCGGGCAGGTCGCTCGACAGAGCGCAGGGTTGTCAGGAGTTCTCGGCCTCGACTAGGACGCCTTCTCGCATATACGCGAACCCACCGTCAAATGGATACGCTCCTGGCGCGTGGCGCCTTCGGATGAGGAACGCACCCGGAAGGATCGGATTGACCCGCGTCTCAGGAACAGCGGGTGGAAAGTTGTCCTCTTCGATCCTGCCACTTCGCTAGACGACCTTGACTCGTGCGCTATCGAGGAATACCCGACGTCTGCTGGGCCGGCCGACTACGCGCTCTGCGTCGATGGACGAATTGTTGGGGTGCTTGAAGGCAAGAAGACGCGACGCGGCCCAATGTCCGTCTTGAGCCAGGCCGCGCGCTACTCGAAGGCGCTCAGGGGCGGAGGCTTCAATTTTCGGGGATACCGCGTGCCGTTCCTGTATGCCTCGAACGGCGAGGTGATCTGGCACCACGACGTTCGCGAGGCAGCGAACCGTTCGCGTGAAATTGCTGCGTTCCATACTCCGTCCGCGCTGCGCGAGCAATTGATGCGGGACTTCGACGGGAGCCTGGCGACCCTGGAGTCCCTGCCATTCCATCCTCGACTCCGCCCGTATCAGATCGAGGCAAACGAGGCGATCGACAGAGCAATGGCCGCGCGTAAACGCCGCATGCTCCTCGCGATGGCGACCGGCACGGGCAAGACATTCACCCTTGTCAGCGAGGCGTACCGCCTGATGAAGTCAGGGGCCGCGCAGCGGGTGCTGTGGCTCGTCGACCGTCGCGTGCTCGCCGTTCAAGCGGTCCGCGCATTCGCTGCTCTTGAAGCGGAGCCGGGACTCAAGTTCGACAAGGTGTACGAGGTCTATAGCCAGCGGTTCTTCAAAGAAGACGTGGAGGACGAACCGTTCGATCCGAACGTGCTGCCGTCCAACTACCTGACGGATCCCTCACCAGGCGACGCATTTGTATACGTCTCAACGATCCAACGCATGGCGAGGAATCTGTTCGGCGAGACGGGCGCAGGCGACGACGAGCATGACGCTGCGCAGTTGGATATTCCGATCCATGCGTTCGATCTAGTCATCGCTGATGAGTGCCATCGCGGCTACACATCGCAAGTCGAGGCATTGTGGCGTCGAACGATCGATCATTTCGATGGCGTCAAAGTCGGCCTCACGGCAACGCCCGCGTCGCACACGACGGGCTACTTCTCCGAGGTTGCGTACCGCTACGAATACGAACGTGCCGTCCGCGAGGGCTATCTCGTTGACTATGACGTAGTAGCCGTTAAGTCAGGCGTACGCATGAACGGCGTGTTCCTAGAGACTGGCGAAAGGGTCCAAGTCGTGGACCCTGAGACCGGACTCAAACGCCTCGACGTGCTCGAGGACGAACGGCAATTCCCGAGCGAAGCAATCGAGTCAGCGATAACCGTCCCGGAGACGAACCGAAAGATCCTCGAAGAGGTTAAGCGAGCAGCCGACCAGCACGAAGTGGACACGGGGCGCTTCCCGAAGATCCTCATATTCGCCGACAACGATGTCGAGCACACGTCGCATGCCGACGCGTTGGTCGATATAGCACGAGACCTCTTTGGCAGAGGCGACGAGTTTGTAGCGAAAATCACCGGAACGGTCGACAGACCTCTCAAGAGAATCCGCGAATTCCGGAACCGCCCCGAGCATGGCATCGCCGTGACCGTCGACCTCCTGACGACGGGTGTCGACATACCAGACCTTGAATTTCTCGTATTCCTACGGCCCGTGTACTCACGCATCCTGTTCGAGCAGATGCTCGGCCGGGGCACTCGTCTTGGAGAGCAATATCCGGATAAGTCGAACTTCGTCGTGTTCGATTGCTTCGACGGAACTCTCATCGAGTACTTCCGGGACGCGACCGCTATCACGACGGACCCTGTCGCCGGCGTGACACGGAAGTTCAAGGAGATCGCCGACGACATCTGGGCTGGGCGAGACCGGGACTACAACGTTCGCTGCGCTGTAAAGCGGCTTCGTCGCGTTGCTCGACAAATGGGCGGCGTTGCCAGAGAGGAGTTCTCCGCTTTCGTGCCCGACGGTGATGTCGCCCGCTTCGCGGAAGACCTCCCGACGCTCTTGAACGCGACGTATGCAGAAACCATCGCGATCCTCCGCGATCCCGCATTCCATGACTTATTGGAGAACTTCACTCGACCTCCGCGCTCGTTCTTGATCGCTCAAGAAGCAACGGACGAGGTCAGCTCTGAATGGAAAGTTCGGGGAGCGGACGGGAAGGAATACAAGCCAGAGGACTACCTTGCCGCGTTCGCTGACTACGTCCGCGCCAACAAGGCTTCTCTCGGCGCTCTCAAGGTTCTGTTGTCGGCACCGCGGTCTTGGAACCCGCGCGCGCTCGTCGAGTTGCAAGAAGCATTCGAGAGTCAGCCTCAGAGATTCACTGTTCGGAATCTTCAGCAGGCACATCGCCACGCGCATGACAAGGCTCTCGTTGACATCATCTCGATGGTTCGCCATGCGGCGAACGCCAGCGATCCTCTCCTGAGCCCCGACGAGCGAGTTGCTCAGGCAATGGCACGAGTTCGATTCGGACGGACGTTTACGGAAGAGCAGTCGAAATGGCTCGATCGAATCCACGATCATCTCAGAGAGAACCTCTCGATCGATGAACAGGACTTCGACGCTCTTCCTGTGTTCCTTAGGGCAGGTGGGTGGCGACGGGCGGACGAGGCATTCGATGGCGCGCTCAGCGAATTGTTGGAGGACATCAATGAAGCGGTCGCGGCGTGACTGACGTCGTCCAGCAGCTTTGGGGGTTTTGTCACACCCTTCGCCACGAGGGCGTCGACTACGGCGATTACATCGAACAGATCACATATCTGCTCTTCATCAAGATGGCTGATGAGCGCGCCGTAACGCTTCCAAGCGGATGCGACTGGGCCACGCTACGGAACGCGAAGGGAGTCGCTCTCCTGGAGCGGTATGAAAAGACGCTCCGCAAGCTTGGGCAGCAGCCGGGGGTACTAGGTGACATCTTCGCCGGGTCGCTGTCGCGCTTCAGCAATCCAGTCTCACTGAAGAAGCTGCTGAACGGGATCAACGCAACCGACTGGACGTCGCTCAATATCGACATCAAGGCGGCGGCTTTTGAAGGCCTTCTCGAGCGAGCTGCTAGCGAGGGGAAGAAGGGGGCCGGCCAGTACTTCACGCCGAGGATCTTGATTCGATCGATCGTTCGTTGTCTTAAGCCCGACCCGCGCGTGCGTACCGACTTCACGGTCATGGATCCCGCTGCTGGAACCGGTGGCTTCCTCGTAGCCGCATACGAGTGGCTAATGGAGGAGACGAACGCAGCAGTCGATCGCAAGACGGCGAAACGCCTGCACGACCAGACGTACTTCGGTCAGGAACTGGTGCCACGACCACGGCGTCTCGCGCTGATGAATCTCTTCTTGCATGGGTTGGAACCAGACATCCGGCTGGGCGACTCCATCTATGACCCGCCAGACGGCCGTCGATTCGATGTCGTGTTGACTAATCCCCCATTTGGAGTGCGAGGTGCGAACGACGCCCCAGAGCGTGACGACTTCACGGTTGCGACGTCGAATAAGCAGCTGAACTTCATTCAACACGTCCTCACCATCTTGAAGCCTGGCGGGCGGGCTGGAGTCGTCCTGCCTGACAACGCGCTCTTCGCGGATCAGGCTGGGGAAGTGTTCGAGATTCTCACGAAGGACTGTGATGTCCACACTGTGGTGAGGCTTCCGAATGGAACGTTCACTCCGTACAGCCCCGGCACCAAGACGAACGTCATCTTCTTCGTCAAGGGACGCCCGACGGAAATCATGTGGGTCTACGACGCGAGGACGAATGTTCCACGGGTTACGAAGCGAGATCGTCCACTCACCGAGGCACACTTCGCTGATTTCGAAAAGTGTTATGGGAAGGATCCCAACGGCCGAAGCAAGAGGCGATCGTCAGCGTCAAGTGAAGACCGATGGCGTGACTTCCACATCGATGAGATCAAGGAGCGGGAGTACAAGATCGACTCCTTGCGCTGGATCCGCGACGAGTCGCTCGACGACTGGGACACAGTGCCGGAGCCAGAAGAGGTGGCGAACGAGTTGCTCGCCGAGCTGCGCGGTGCGATGGATGAGATCAACTTGGTTTTGTCCAAACTCGCGCTCGCCGGCGACCCAGCTGACGACGGTTCGTGACGGCAGAGTCGCTCGCGGCGATCGAGGACGACGGATGGTCGTCCAAGCCGCTCGGCGATGTAGCGAACGGTCGTAAAGGCAAGACGCCCAAGCTGGCGTCCAGTCGGCGGACTTCTGTCCCCTATCTCGATCTCGCCACAATCGAGGGGGCAGCGCCAACGAAGTTCGCCGCCGCCGCCACTGCCACTCCCGTGAGAGCGGGCGACGTAGTAGTCGTCTGGGACGGTGCTCGGTGCGGGATGCCGGCGATCGCCCCGATAGACGGTGCCCTCGGGTCGACACTGACGCACATCGAGTCCGATGACCTCGACAGCCGATTCTTGTACTACTTCCTTCTGTCGCAATGGCGGGTTGTGAATGTCAGCCCCCGGGGCACTGGGCTGCCTCACGTCGACCCCGACCTCTTCTGGACGCTTGAGGTTCCGATTCCGCCCATGGGCGAGCAGATCCGCATAGCGGAGCGCGTTGGCGCACTCCGTGAGAGGGTTGAGCTGTTAGGCGGACGATTGCGGAGCGCGGATGACACCGTCGGTGTCTTCCGACGCGCGGTGCTCCGCTCTGCAGTCACCGGGGGACTTACCGCGACCTGGCGATCGGGCGATGGAGTCGTGACCGAACCTCCGTCCCTCGACGAACTGCTTCGTCGCCGCGCCGAGCGCCAGGTGCCGAGATCGTCCAAGGAGCTTGGCGTGTCCTCGCTAGAGGACCTTCCAGAATTACCCCCTGGTTGGCGTTGGATACCCCTGCCGCTCCTGGGCGAGTTCGGTCGAGGGAAGTCGCGGCATCGTCCGAGGAATGACCCGCAGCTCTATGACGGGCCGTATCCCTTCATTCAAACGGGGGATATCACCCGCTCCAATGGTCGAGTCACGGAGTACCGCCAGACGTACAACGACGCGGGCCTTGAGCAAAGCAAGAAGTGGCCTGCGGACACTGTGGTCATCACCATCACTGGCGCCAATACGGCACGGTCCGCGGTACTGACGTTTGAGGCATGCTTTCCAGACAGCATCGTCGGGCTTGTTCCCGATCCCGACGTGTGCACCGCCGAATACGTCGAGTACTTCATCCGTACAGCGCAAGCCGACCTCCTGCAGTTTGCGCCCGCCACGACTCAGCCCAACATCAACCTAGAGATCCTCAGCGAGGTCGTCGTACCGGTTCCGCCGCTTGAAGAGCAGGTCGCAGTAGTCGAAGCGGTCGGCCGCGGAATCCAGTTAGCAAGCGACGTCGAACTTCGCGTCGCGAGGGCGTCTGCGCTAGCGGATCGTCTTACGGACTCAGCGGTGCTCAGCGCGTTGCGTGGCGAGGCCCACGTATAGCGACGCTAGACCTTCACCGTTCCCTTTCGGCTCTTCACTTCGAGGCAGTACTCACGGCTCGAGACCGAGCCCGTAGCGGTTGACCAAGCGTCGACGCTCGTTTGACTTCTCCATCAGTGGGCCCGAAGCACGAGGCACGGCGCGATACGGGACGAAGCGAAGACCATGAAGCCCGGGGGGGGGGCTTCCTGCTGCCTTAGCCAACGCGGCCGAGTCGGGTAGCCAAACACGTACAGGCCCAAGTGTCGGAGTGCCGCCTCCGACACAACCGCAACCAGGACGATGGCCGCTTAGCGCGGCTGCCCCCGTGGGCCGTCGGTCCCGAACGTAGGGCACCCGGCGGATCCTGAGCGCATCCGTCGGCTCCCCCGATCGAGCAGGCCGCACCGTTCGGTTCCCTCTCGCCGTTGGGTTTCTCCCCTCCGTTTCACCTTGCCACGGGGGCGGTGGCCCGCAAGCCCACTCGCTTCACTCCGGGGCGACCTGGCTACGCCAGGTTGCAGACCCCCGTGCCCCCCGTGGCGGCATCACTCCATGTCGGAAACCCCAACAGAGGAGAACCCAATGAACAGCGTGAATCTCATCGGCCGGCTCACCAAGGACCCCAAGTCCCATGAGACCACGGGCGGCACCGCCGTCACCACCATCCGCCTGGCTGTCAGCCGTCCCAAGCGCAACGGCGAGGACCAGGAGCCCGTGTACGTCGACGTCGTGGCCTACGGCGCCCTGGCCAAGCCCGTAGCCGAGTACATGACCCAGGGCCGCCGGGTCGCGGTGTCGGGCCGCCTCGAGTACCGGGAGTGGCGCGACGACAGCGACGGCTTCCGGTCCAAGCACGAGATCGTGGCCGACAACGTCGAGTTCCTCGACGCCAAGCAGAAGACGGCCCAGACCACCGAGGAGCCAGCCAGCGTTGCCTGACTCTCCGGTCCCCAGGGGCAGCGGGCGCTTCGGCGTCCGCTGTCTCCGCGTCTATTTGGCGTCAACTCCTGACTCACGGGCTTGTCGCTTCGGTCGCCCGAGGGTGCCACGCCGACGACGGCCCGCAAGCCGCTCGCTGACGCTCGGGCGACCCCGTTCGGGGTTGCGTGCCCTCTCGTCCGGCGTGGCCACGGATCTCGGCCGAAGCCACAAGGCCCGAGACCGAGGAGGCACGCCATGGCCGTAGTGACCGTCAAGAAGATCTACCACCCGTCCTTCGACGGCCCTCGGTGGCTCGTGGGCTGTGCGACCTGCGCTGCTCTCGGCGAGCCGTGGTCCACCGTCTGCTCGACCGCCGAGGATGTCCTGCCAGTCGTTCATTTCCACCGCTGCCCGCCCGAGCTGGTGACGGCCAAGCGTGCCGAGTACCGCTCGGCATGACCGCAGCTCGAATTGGCTGACACCGAAAGGAGACATCGCCATGAACGAACACACGTCGCCCCCCCAGCGGGGCATGATCCAAACGCCAAGAGAGTCCAATCCCTATGAGAACATGGGAACGGTGACCGTGATCGACACCGTGAGGTTCGTGCCCGAGGCGTGGGACATCCCCGGCGCCGTCGACGTCGTGGCGACTCTGACCGACGGCAGCACCGTCACTCTCTTTCGCTACTTCCCCGACGAGATGGCGTTCTCGTCTGCGGACTTCGTCGGCTTGAGCGTCGAAGAGGCGCGAGCACTGCACCATCGCCGAGATGTGCGGTGGCTCCAGTCGTAGCCGGCTGCATCGCCTCGTAGCGACATCAGGGACCCGCCCGGCCGCATGGTGAGCCGCCACCGCGCCCCACCGCATGGCCTGAACTGCAGAAGAAGAAGAAGAAGACTTTCTTTTCTCGGGGCCTTCCCACCTCGCAGGCTGTGCTCTTTGCGCCCGCCAATGACCTGACGGTCCGGCGGGCGCCCTTGTCGCCTGCTCGTAGCAAGCCCGGGCCCGCCGTCAAGGCACGCGCCGGCCTTCGCTGCAGCCGAGGCATGCCCCTGCGGGGCTGATCCTTGTGGGGGCAGGCGCCCCCACACCCCGGCCTCGGCTTCGCTGCAGCCCGTCGCTCTTCGGCCTTGACCGCTGTCCCGGCCTCGCTGGATTTCCGGCCCGTCCGAGAAGAGCTCGGGCCAAACGCCAAGGAGGCCGCCGTGCAGTTCCCCCAACACACCACCTTCCGGGCCACGCCCTGGAACGACCCCGTCGTTGACCTCGTCGGCTTCGACGCCATGTCCGCCTACGTCGAACTTTGCTGGCTACCGATCTTGGGTCCGTCAGCGACCTGGATGCTGCGCCGCTTGGCCGCCGGCTTCAAGGCCAACCCCGATGGCTACGAGGTCGATCTGGTTCAACTCGCCAGCGCCCTGGGCCTCGGTGCGAACGCCAAGCCGGGTCGCCACAGCCCGGCCGTGCGGAGCCTGCAGCGCCTCGTGATGTTCGGCATGGCGCGGCCCGTCGACGACAGCACCCTCGAGGTGCGTCGGCGCATCCCGCCGCTCGCGCTTCGCCAGGTCCACCGTCTCAGTGCCCCGCTCCAGCAGGCGCACGAACGCATCCTGGCCGCCCACCACCCGGTGGCCAGCTGATCGCCGGACACGGAGAGCCGTCTCGTCGGGGAAGCGGGGCGGCTCTCCCCGGCCCTCTTCTCCCTTCCGCACTACTCACTCAGGAGGCGCCATGGCCGCCCGCCGCCGCGGTGAGAACCGCCGCTTTCGCGTCAGCGTCGCCGGCGGCTTCGTCATCGCCCGCTCCACCAGCTTGCCCTTCGTCGTAGCCCACGCCCGCGCACTCGCGTTGCGTGGCTACTGCGCGTTCATCGCCGACCAGCTCGGACGGATCGTTGAGGTCCGCCGAGCTGCGGAGGCGTTCTCCGTCACCTCCACCGACAACCCCGACTGGCTCGCCAGCTGCCGCGTGCTGTTGGCCGAGCACGGCTGACACCAACGAAAGGACCATGTCATGTTCAAGAACCTGCCCATCACCAAGCTCCGCCCCGCGGAGGACAACGTGCGACGCAAGGTGGGCGACGTCAGCGACATCGTGGCGTCGATTCCCACCCATGGGATCGTGCAGCCCTTGGTGGTTGCCCCCAAGGACGACGACACCTACATCATCATCGCCGGCCACCGCCGGTTCGCCGCCGCCGAACAAGCCGGGCTCGAGACCGTCCCCTGCATCGTGCGCCATGTGACCGACGAGGAACGCATCGAACTGGCGCTCATCGAGAATCTTCAGCGCGAGGACATCTCGGTGACAGACGAGGCCGCCGGCTACTTCCGCCTCGTCGAGGCGGGCTGGAAAGTGAAGGACCTCGCCAAGCGAGTGGGCCGCTCGGCCCGTCATGTCAGCGGCCGCCTCTCCCTCCTCGAACTTCCCAAGCGGGTACAGGCAAAGGTGGACCGCGGCGACCTGACCATCGCCGACGCCGGCGAGCTGCTCCGGGCCAAGGGGCACGCCGAGGTCTTCGCCGAACTGGTGAGCGCCGTGCTCGAGGATCGCATCGGCAACGTCGCCTGGTCGGTGAGCCGGGCCCTCGATGACGCCGAGCGGGCCGACAAGCGGACCCAGGCCGTCGCCAAGGCCGAGGCCAAAGGCCTCACGGTCATCGACCACGACGGCTGGGGGATCCCGACCAGAGCGGGCAGGGCCATCGGGAACGGATGCGACGACCTGGACGTCGACAAGCGGGCGCATGCGAAGGAACCGTGCCACGCCGTCCTCGTTGACCGCGACGGCGCCACCAGAGCTCTGTGCACCGACCCAAGCCGTCACGCAAGGAAGGGCCCGAGCGAGGTCAAGTCGGCGACGCCGCTGCGGTCGACGCCGTCACCGGCGCAGGCCGACCAGCGAGCGCACCAGAAGGCGATGCGAGAGTCGGCCCAGGCCCGCCAGGCACAGCTGCGGGGCATCCTCGGGCGCAGGCTGCCCAAGGGAGATGTCGTTCGTCTTGCACTTATGCAGTTCATCGAATCAACCAACCAGGCGCCCGCCAAGCTGGCGTGCAACCTGCTGGGGCTCGAGGCCCCCGACGCCGCCGACGACTACTACGGTGCCCGCGCCGTCAGCATGCTCGGCACCCAAGCGGCGGAGGGCGACGCCACGCTCATCCGGGTCGCCCTTGCCCTCGCCTTCGGCCTTGCCGAGGAGCGGATGACGTCGTCCTACGGGGCGTGGACTTCGCCCCAGGTGGCAGCGCACTTCGCGTTCCTCGACACTGCCGGCTACGAGCGCAGCGAGTTCGAGCAGGCCGAGCTCGCCCGGGCGGCTGACGTCGCCGAAGAGCACGCCCAGCGCCGCCGCGAGTGGGCGGAGGAGCGACAGGCTGGCAAGAAGGCCGACATCGACGGCCCCAACGGCGACACAGACGAACTCGAGAAGGAGGCTGCCGCCGGGTCGTAACGAGCCAACCAAGACATCAAGAGGGGCGGGTGCGTCAGCGCCCGCCCCTTTTCGCGTTGGCCCCCAGCCCTGCCTCCTCGCCGGGCACCGATCGGGCCGGGGTGGGTCCGCCTTCACCGCTCGCCGCGAGAGCGGCTCTGGCTTATCAAGCTTCTTGCTCTCTCGGGCCTTCCCACCTCGCAGGCTGTCTCGATGGCGCCCGCAGTTCGGGCCTGGCGGCCCGGCAGGCGCCCTGATGGTCTGCTCGTAGCAAGCCCGGGTCCAGCGCTTCGCTCCGTCAAGGCACGCGCCGAGCTTCGCTGCAGCCGAGGCCCGACCCTTCGGGGCTGCTCCGTGGGGGCAGGGCCCCCACACCCCCTGCCTCGGCTTCGCTGCAGCTCTGCGCTCTACGGCCTTGACGGTGGTCCCGGGCTCGCTGATGGGGCCGGCCAGCCCGAGAACGGCTCGGGGCGCTCACTGGAGGT
>Ga0070741_10006906_pt1 | contig 23970 bp, 26 predicted proteins | sample Coa_R1_4_FD_66440 | JGI IMG/M metagenome (GOLD analysis project Ga0070741, IMG submission 66440) | Surface soil microbial communities from Centralia Pennsylvania, which are recovering from an underground coalmine fire - Coalmine... | ecosystem: Environmental > Terrestrial > Soil > Unclassified ...
GGCAAAACGGTGCGACGCAAAGGTGTCGTCGTCAATCCCGTGCTGGAAACTTCCGAGGTTCCAGAGACGATGCCGGACCCCGAAAACGACGACGAGGGCTGCCTTTCCGTGCCGGGCGAGTCGTTTCCGACGGGACGAGCGAAGTGGGCGCGCGTCACCGGCGTCGACGCCGACGGGTCGCCGGTGAGCATCGAAGGCGAAGACCTGTTCGCGCGCATGCTGCAACACGAGACCGGCCATCTCGACGGTCTGCTCTATCTCGACCGCCTCGTCGGCCGGTACGCGAGAAGCGCCAAACGCATGATCAAGTCGAATGGTTGGGGTGTGCCCGGGTTGTCGTGGACGCCGGGCGAGGTTCCCGATCCGTTCGGGCACTGAGATGCGGCTCGCGACGTGGAACGTCAACTCGATTCGCGCCCGCGTCGACCGTGTGACCGATTGGCTGGAGCGCGCCGACGTCGACGTGCTCGCGATGCAAGAGACCAAATGCGCCGACGACCAGTTCCCCACAATGCCGTTCGCGGCGATCGGTTTCGACGTCGTGCACTGCGGCTTCAACCAATGGAACGGCGTGGCGATCGCGTCACGGGTCGGAATCGACGATGTGCAAGTCGGTTTCGACGGGCAGCCGTCGTGGAGCGACAAGCCTGAAATTGAAGCAGCCGCGGAGGCCCGAGCACTGGGTGCGACATGCGCGGGCGTGCGGGTGTGGAGCCTGTACATTCCCAACGGCCGTTTCCCAGGCTCACCGCACTATCACTACAAACTGGAATGGCTTGCAGCGCTTCGTGATACGGCGCGAGGATGGCTGATCGACGATCCGCAGGCAGAGATCGCATTGGTCGGCGACTGGAACATTGCACCCACCGACGACGACGTGTGGAGCGTCGAGTTCTACAAGAACAGCACGCACGTCACCGAACCCGAACGACGGGCATTCCGCGAAATCGTCGACGCCCAATTCGCCGATCTGGTACGGCCGTTCGCGCCCGGGCCGGGCGTGTACACGTATTGGGACTACGTGCAGCTGCGCTTCCCGAAGAACCGCGGCATGCGCATCGACTTCATCCTCGGCTCACCGGCACTGGCCGCACGCGTCACTCACGCCGAGATCGTCCGCGACGAACGAAAAGGGAAGTCCCCCAGCGACCACGCGCCGGTGCTGGTCGAGCTGACGTAGCGAACACTGCTCCGAACTGGGCGGTCGGTTCCGAAACTGTAGTGAAATCCCTGATGCGCTGGGGATGGCCTGGTCAATAGTGTCGGATCCTCTGACATCGAGCTGAAACAAAGGACTTCTCATGGCCAGCCTCACGACCATTCGAAAAGGCGCACCGCTAGTGGCCGCGGTGATTGGCGTTGCCGGAACCTCGCTGCTCCCGATCGCGTCCGCTGACACGTTGCCCAACGGCTATAACGTGACCTGCACGATGAACGGTAGCCAGGCGTTATGCAACATTTCGGGCTGCCCGAGAGTGAAGGGAGATGAGGCCGGGGACGTGGTGCACACCCTGTTCAACGGTATAGGGCAGGTGGAACTCAGTAAGGGGTGTAATAACACAACCACTGATGTGCGCGATAATATCGCCGGTCCTTTCACCCTCTCGGTCCAGGGTTGCCGCAAGCATCCCGTGGGTTCCGACGATTGCGGTCCTTGGTCCGACTACAAGTTCACCCCTCCGCAGGCTGCCCAGCCCGCGCAGCCTGCCCAGCCGGCGGCGCCTGCCGCGCAGCCTGCCCAGCCGGCGGCGCCAGCCGCGACACCACCGCCCCCGAAGGACGCCATCCAGGTAAACGAAAACCAAGCTGACCAAGTGTCGTTTGATGTGCATAACAGCTCGTCGATCGACGCGCAGTGCAACTACAACGCGAAAGAAACCCGTGGACTGGATGTGCCGGCAACGGTGACGCAGAACAAGTCAGTGTCCGCCGGCCAGTCCGTGACGTTCGGCCCGTTCCCGAACCCGGTGCTAGCCACCTACGCCGTGACGATCTCCTGCAGCGGCACATTCCAGGGCCAGCCGTTTACGTTCAACTCCTTCCAGACGAACGTGTCGGGCTGACAGTTCTGACCCGAAAGGCGCTGTGGCCGCAGTGATTCCGCGTGATACGCGGGTCGCTGCGGGCCCCACGTCGTGCGGCGCGCAGAATTGAATCGTTGTAGCGCTGCGACATCGTGAAAGGACGGCAATGAAAAACACCTTCGGGATCGCCGTTGAATTCGCAGTCGTCTTGGCAGGTGTCGCGCTGACGTTGGCGCCGCCGGCTGCGGCGAGTCCGGAGAGTCAGTTCCTCGATGAGATCACCACGATCAACGCCACCCTTCCTGACAAGACGCCTAACGAGATGGTGGCGGCGGGTTATGCGGCGTGCGCCGAGTTGAAAAGCGGCACTTCGGTTCTCGACGAGATGAGTGCGATCCAGCAGCGATATCACTTCGACCAGGGAACGTTGTTTGTCAGTGCGGCAACCACGAACCTGTGTCCCGACTTCGCTTCCTGACATGACTCGTCGTCTCGTGGTGCCACTGTCCGCCGTTGCGGTTGCCGTGTCGGGGCTTGTCGTCGCGGCTGCGCCCGCGCACTCCGATAACGGTTGCCCCAACGACCTCGTCCCACGCAATGCCCGCCCGGGTGACCAGGTGTGCGTCACCAAGCAAGTCGCGGCCGAGATCGCGCAGGAGAACGCCAACGCCGCCAACCTGCGTCAGCCCGGCGGTGGCGCATTCGGGCCGCTTACCTGTAAGCCGGGATTCGTCTGGCGGGAAGCGTTTGTCGGTGATGCCGTGTGTGTCCTACCCGACAGGCGCCAGGAAACTTGGGGCGAGAACGCCACTGCCGGGTCCGGCCCGACGGGTGGAATCCCACCCGCGCCCAAGGCGACAATCACCACCACGGCCACTGCGCCGCTGCCGACGCCAGGTGCGCCTTTACCGACACCGGTTGCGCCACAGCCCCAATCGCCGAATGCGCCGCTCCCGCCGCGACCTGGCGCGATCACTACAACGACAACCACCAGCGCCAAGCCCACCACCACAACCACAATCTCGCCGCTGCCGACACCGGTTGCGCCACCGCCGCAATCACCGAACGCGCCAATCCCGACCCCGCCTGGCGCGACTCATACAACGACAACCACCACCTCGAAACCGACCACCACTACTACAACAACCACAGCCACCGCCAAGCCGACCACCACCACAACCACCACCACACAGCCGCCGACCACCACGACTGCGCCGCAGTCGGCTACGACATCGCCGCAACCACCCGCGAATGCGTGCGATCCCAGGGTCGATATATGCGTCCACTAGCAAGAAACTCTTGTCCGCCGCTCTGCTGAGCTGTGCGCTGGTGGCGTGTCATTCCCAGAGTGCTCGGACGAGTAGCGCCCTACAACGCCTGGATCTGATGGCATGCGCTATCTGGGTAGCGGCACCGTCGAATTTGCTGCCGGTAACCGGTCGAACACAGTCCAGGTCGCAGTGCTCAAACTGTCAGCGGACCAAGCTAATTCGGCTGCTGTGGACCTAGCGCGCAAGATCGCACCGCAGGGACCCCAGTAAGCAGTGGACGTTATTCAGGCCCGAGGTGGCCATCCGACGGCGAGGCTGATCCGGTCGGCAGGCGCACCCGCGACGGCGCACACCTGAGCGACCGTGTCCGCCGATTCGGCAGCGAAGATGCCGAAGGCATAGTCATCTGTGGGGACCGCCAATGCCATCAGCAGCCGAATCTCCGTACCTTGAGCGGTGATTGAGGCTGCACCGTCACTGAGGCGCCCAGCCGCTTCGCCCATCGCACCAACGCTCGCACGACGTCCATACCACTCGACGAGGAAACGTCCCAGATCCGGCGCCCCGGTGGCCATCATCCCAAGCTACTGAATTGCACAGCGGCGAACATCAGGGAAATTCCTACTCTTTCGAGTCATCAATCTCGGGCGCGGAGTTGAACGTTCGATACAGCTCGACGCGGGAGTGGACGTTCAGCTTGCGGTAGATACGGCTGAGGTTGACCTCCACCGTCTTAGGAGTGATGAACAAAGCGGCTGCGATGTCTTTGTTGTTCATTCCCGCAGCGGCCAGTTCGGCGACCCGATGTTCGGACGGGGTCAATCCCTCGGCGCGACGTCTGCCCGGCATGCCTCGTGCCAGCTCTGACCGAGCGCGCTCGGCCCACAATCGTGTCCCGAGATCCTCGAACGTCTGCAACGCTTCTCGCAATGTCGCCACCGCTGCGTCGCGATGGCGTTGCCGACGCTGCAGCTGTCCGAGCAGCAATTGCGTGCGAGCCCGCTCAAACGGCATCGGCAGCCGCTCGTGTTCGGTCATGGCGGACTCCGCCGCGGCCATTGCTGCGGTCAGGTCACCCCGCGCGGCAAGCAGCATCGCCCGGCAACGCCCGCCGACCGCCAACATCCACGCCCGATCGAGACGACGGCCGTTGCGGTCGAGAGCATCTATGAACGGCTCGGCATCATCGAGACGGCCAAGACCGACCAGCGCCTCGACGGCCTCGGGAATATAGGACGCGGAAATGATCTCCGTGGCGTCGGGCCAGGTTTTCAGGATGGGAAACAACGGTGCGAGCGCATTGAGAGCGGCGTGGTAATCGCCAAGTGACACCTCGACAAATCCGGCTAGCGTTGCGGGCCACTCCGCCAATCGCATGGAACCGCAACGATGAGCTGCCGCGATCGCCTCGACAATGTCGCTGCGTGCGTCGTCGGCCCGACCGACGTACGCGGCCACAGCCGCCCGAGTCGTCAGTGCAATGAAAAGTGGAAAGTCGCCACCGAGCTGCGACGCCCGCAGCATCGTTTCGTCGGCGGTAATCGCTGCGCTGTCGAAGTCACCGCGCCAAATGTCAATCAGCGTCAGATGAAATGCGAGGAAGATCAATTCACCTTCCTCGCCGAGCGTGACACATCGTTGTCGCAGATCCGCCATCGCATCGCGCGCAGCGTCGAGTCCACCCGTCCATGCGCGCACTAACGTCATCTGCACGCTCGGGCGAAATGCCAACGGAGCTCGCTGATCTGGCTCCTCCAACTCGACGGCACGCCGCAAAGAATCCTCGTCAAAGCCGCGGCCGCCCATGAAGTCCAGCACTGCACGCATTCCGAGGGCGCTACTGAGTAGGTTCGCGTTGTCCAGGTGCTCGGACTCGCGGACAGCCTCTTGAACGCGGGCGTACGCAAGCTCGGGTTGTCCCGCGTTGATTAACGCAAACGACAGGGTGACCAGGAGGCGCGCACGCAAGCCAGCATCGTCGCCGCTGTCGCGCAATCCAGTTTCAAGCAGTTCAGCTGCCTCGACGAAACTGTCATCGTAAAGACGGACCACGGCGAGCTGAATCAACGCCTCAGCACGAAGGGAACTCGTCGGTCGTTCCTTCAAAGTCGCTTCGAGGAGTTGCCGGGCACGCTTGGGGTCACCTGCGTCGAAATAGCATGTGGCGCAACGGATCCGACGAAGAGGTTCGTCGGATCCGAAACTCAGTGCCAATTCAAGTAGCTCGGCGGCTGCGGCGGGCGCTCCTCTGCGTCGTGCCATCCCTGCCGCCATGTCGAGTGCTTTCAGAGTTTCCGGGTCGCCGCCGGTGTCGGACAGCGCGAGGTGCCGCGCTCGGAGTTCAGGCTGGGTGATCAGTTCAGCCAGGCGCCGGTGCATCGCGCGGCGGCGCTGCGGCGCTGCATCGCGGTACACGCCGTGGGCCAGCAGCGGGTGGGTGAACCGAAGTCGGTTGCTATCGATAGCGACGACCTCGTTGGCTTCAGCATCTCCAAGCAGCTCTACGACGCGATCGGGTGCCGTCTCGGTGGCCCTAGCGACGAGTTGCACCGTCGGGTCGGCAAGGCTGGCGATCGCGAGCAGTGCATCTTCGGCGTCGCCGCTGACCCGCCCGACCCTGGTGCGGACCAGCTCAGCGAGACTGCCTGGTAACGCTAACTCCCCACTGGATCCCCGTGTGGTGATCTCGCGTGCCAATTCCAGTGCGTAGAAAGGATTTCCACCCGAAATGTCGTGAATGTGGAGCAAAGTGGGCCGCGGGAAGGACTGGCCCATTCGGTTCACTAAAACCTGATGCAATCCTCCGACCGTCAACGGCTGCAATCGGATTCGCCGAACCGCGTCGGGACTGGGCAGTTGCAGCTGCACCGCCGCCGCGTCGGTACGTACCGTGTACAACACCCCGACGCCATCCGGCAATCGTCGTGCAGCGAACAACAGCGCGTTGGCGGTGGAAGTGTCCAACCACTGAAGGTCGTCGATCGCCAACACGAGCGGACCCTCCGCGACGAGACCTTTGACGACGGCGAGGAATGCCGCCGCCACAGCCCGCGCGTCGGTAGCGCTGGCATCGCCAGGGTGGCGCAGAAGGGCAGCGCCCAGAGCGTGTCGCTGCGGGGCGGGCAAGTCCACCCACATCGCGTCGTCGACGTCTGCGAGCAGATCAGCCAACGCCGTGTATGCGAGCACCGACTCAGCGACCGCGGCGCGCGCCGACAGCACCCGTAAGCCGCTCACCTCTGCCCGCTGCAGCACATCGAGCCACAGCGTGGTCTTGCCGATACCCGCTTCGCCTTCGATCAGCAATGCGTGTGCCGAGTTTTGCGCCGCGTCGAGGAAGTCGGCAATCGCCTGTTCCTCGGCCCGCCGGCTTGTCGCCATCTCTCAGCCCCAATACTCGGGAGCAAATCGCTTCGAATTGTCTGTGGTTCCGCACCACGGCGTCGGCGATTGACCTGTGAGTTTGCTGGGCATTCCGTCGCCGAAGCGCCCGTAGGGTGGTCCCATGAAATACCTCGACGTTGACGGAGTCGGAAGAGTAAGCCGCATCGGGCTGGGCACTTGGCAGTTCGGTTCACGTGAATGGGGATACGGAGACCGCTATAACTCCGAAACCGCACGCGACATCGTGCAGCGGGCCCTCGCGCTGGGGGTCACGCTGTTCGACACCGCCGAGGTGTACGGGCTGGGCAAGAGCGAGCGGATCCTGGGCGAGGCGCTCGGCGACAAGCGCGCCGAGGTCGCGGTCGCCAGCAAGATCATGCCAATCGCGCCGTTCCCTCCGGTGATCAAGCAGCGAGAGCGGGCCAGCGCGCGGCGGCTGCAACTCGACCGCATCCCGCTCTACCAAATCCATCAGTCCAACCCGGTGGTTCCCGACTCGGTGATCATGCCCGGCATGCGCAGCCTGCTCGACAGCGGCGACATCGGCGCTGCCGGCGTCTCCAACTATTCGCTGGAGCGGTGGCAGAAGGCCGACGACGCGCTCGGACGGCCCGTCATCAGCAACCAGGTTGACTTCTCGCTTGCCCACCCCGGCGCGCTCGACGATCTCGTGCCGTTCGCGGAGCGCGAGAACAGGATCGTGATCGCGTATAGCCCACTGGCACAAGGACTTCTGGGCGGCAAGTACGGCGTCGACAACCGGCCCGGCGGGGTTCGTGCGGTGAATTCCCTCTTCGGCACCGAGAACCTGCGCCGGATCGAGCCGCTGTTGCAGACGCTGCGCGACGCAGCAGGCGACGTCGGCGCGAAGCCGGCTCAGGTGGCGCTAGCGTGGCTGATCAGCCTGCCCGGCGTGGTCGCGATCCCCGGTGCGTCCAGCGTTGAGCAACTCGAATTCAACGTCGCGGCAGCCGACATCGGACTCAGTGAAGAGACGCGCGACGCACTCACCAGCGCGGCCCGCGCATTCCAACCGGTGTCAACGCGGCGTTTCCTCGCCGACACCGTGCGCGAGAAGCTGCGGCGTCAGTAGGTCGGGACGAACACCCCGTTCATCCAGACACCCCAGTGCTGCCAGCCCTGATCCCACACCTCTTGGGCGCCGTTTGCCCAGGACGGCTCGACGGGCTTCGGCGGCGCCCAGGCTGGCGGTGAGCCCGGACTCGGTCCTGCAGGCGGAAGCGGAGGTGGCGCCGGATCAGCGCTGGCTACAGCTGCGCCCAGTCCCAACGCACCGGCTAGCATGCCGCCGGTAACAGCGGCGCTTGCAATGACTTTGCTCAAGCTCATCGGTGACTACTCCAATCCGTGGTTCATTACGGCTCGTGCTCGGTCTGATGCCCCTTGGCTAACCGCTTCCTGTGAACGGTAAACATGACGCCAGAAATCGATTTGTGGCCAATTTGTTTCGAACGCGTTCTGCCGCAAGCGCGTTACTACTAGCTTCAGCGGCGATCATTTTCGGGTGGGTGTCCGCGTCACAACGGTGCTGTGTGTACTGGTAATTCTCTCGGCCGCTGTCGGGGTCAAATCGCCTGCGCTGACAGATAACGAAGGCGATATTCCTCCCCCGGATCCTCCGTCACCCACCGAGACGATCGACCAGCTCGCGGCTCCGGCACCGCCGGAAATACACCCGACGGCAATCAGCCCGGCCAACGGAACAACGGTCGGCGTCGCCGATCCGATCATCGTCAATTTCACAAGCGCAGTCGCCGACAGGCCGGCGGCTGAAGGCGCAATCCACGTCTCGTCCGATCCGCCGGTGCCCGGCAAGTTCTATTGGATGAACGACCGCCAGGTGCGTTGGCGGCCACTGGCTTTCTGGCCGGACCACACCACCGTGACTATCGATGTGCCAGGCAGCAGATCCAGCTTTTCAACCGGAGACGCGTTGATCGCGACGGCGGACGACGCCACCCACCAGATGACGATCACCCGAAACGGCAACGTGGAGCAGGTGTTTCCGATATCGATGGGAAAGCCGGGGCACGAGACCCCGAACGGCACCTACTACGTTCAGGACAAGTTTCCCGACGTCGAGATGGATTCCGAGACGTATGGGGTGTCCAGCGATTCACCGGACGGCTACGACCTGGATGTCAAGCTCGCGGTGCAGATGGACAACAGCGGCAACTTCGTACACAGCGCGCCGTGGTCGGTGGACGACCAGGGCAAGCGCAACGTCAGCCATGGATGCATCAACATCAGCCCGTCGAACGCGCGATGGTTCTATGACAATTTCGGCATCGGCGATCCGATCGTGGTGACGTACTCCGTTGGCAGCTATACACAAAACGATGGCGGCCAGGACTGGCAGATCTAGATTGCCCGTTGGTCGAACACGTCATTGAGAGTGACGGCCCGCAGCTTTCGATCGCGGATGACGTCGAGCAGGCGGTCGAACACATGGGTGACCGCCGGATGGTTGAGATGACCGATGACGATACTCTGCGGCAGGAAATACTGGTTGGCCATCTTCACGATGAAGTCCTCGGTCACCACTGTCGAGTCGGACAACGAGCCGTACCACATCGTTGTCACGGTGTAGCCGAGGTCAGCCGCAACGGCGCGAACCGCGGCGTTGTGCCGGCCGTAGGGTGGACGCAGATACGGCTTGGCCTGGGCGCCATAGATTTTCGTCAAGAACTGATCATTTCGGGTGATCTCGTCAGCGATGCGAGCCTTCGATACTCGAGTCAAGTCCGGGTGCGACCACGTGTGGTTGCCGAGCTGAATCTGTCCCGACTCGACGAGCGGCCTCAGCAGCGGCGCGTTCTCCGTCCACGACGGGTAGCAACCGTTGACGAAATACGTCATGCGCAATCCCGTTCTCGCGGCGAACTCGGTGTACAGGCGCACGACTTCGCTGCTGACCCCGTCGTCAACGGTCAGGGCCAGCAGGTTTCCGGCGCCCGGCAACGCGGTCAGAATGCCGTTGCCGGGCAACGCAATTCGCGAAATCACCGTGGGCGGGGGCGGGGGCGGCGCCGGAGCGGGAGGCGGCGGCACCGCGGGCAGCGCGGCCAACGAAGGGGACGGCCGAGCGTTGCGGCCGCAGTCAACCGCCGCGACCGCAGCCAGAACCGCAGCGCCCAATCCCGCCATGAGGCGGCGTCTGTTCAGTTCAGACACAAGAGGAAAGCGGCGTTGTCGTGGAAGAGTCCCGGCGCCCGATCGGCCGTGGTGCCGACGTTCTCGTAATCGCGCACCGGAGTCGCCGTGCCTTCGGCGTGCGGATAGTCGGAGCAGAACATGAACAAATCACCCGCGTCGGCGCACAGGCGTTCGGGCAGTTCATAGGAAAACGCCGACACCCGCACCTGCCGACGGAAGTACTCGCTGGGCCGCATAGGCAGGTCGGCCAGCGATTGACCGTTCATCCTGGCGACGAAATCCAGTCCGCCGTCGAGCATCAGCAGGTACATCGGCACCCAGATCGACGACAGCTCAACGATGCCGATCCTCAGTTCGGGGTGGCGCTCCAGCGTGCCGTTGGCGATCAAGTCGGTGATCGCGAGTGCGGGCGGCGTCGACAAGAACACGGACTCCAACGCAGGCACGAACGCGTCGTCGGAGTCGGTGTACCACGCGTCGTCGAAGATTCGCGGCTGATCCGCGACGTGAAAGCACGGCGTGATGCCGTGTTCGACGAAGGCCGACCATATCCGGTCGTGGTCGGGATGGGAAAGTGGCCGGCCGTCGACAAGCGAGGGTGCGATCATCGCCAAACGCACTCCGGCGCTTGATAATTCGCGCAACTGTGTGATGAGCCAGTCTGCGTCGCGCAGCGTCAGGTGTGCAACAGGATGCAGGCGGTTCTTTCCTTCCGCGGCGAACTCTGCGATCCAGCGGTTCCAGGCGGCCATGTTGGCGGTCAGCGCCGGCAACGATTGCGACAGCCGCCGCTCCCACAAAAGCCCGAAGTTGGGGAACAGCACCGCGCTGTCGAGCCCGAGTTCGTCGATACGCGCGAGCCGAGCCGAAGGCTCCGAGAAATCGGCGGGAAGCACGTCGTCGTAGAGGTAGCCGGATCGCTCGCCGGCACGGTGCCGACGGCGTTGATCACCGATGCGGGCCGTGTCGCCCGGGACGGCGACGTCGGCCATCGAGATGCGCTGGTCACGCCACGTCAACCAGGCGTAGCCAAGGTCGTCGTCCTCGATGCGCAGCGCCTCGGAACGCATGGCTGGGTCGATGTGGTCGACCCACATGGTGCGCGGCTCATACAAGTGCTGATCGGAATCGATGATTGCCGTCACTGGGCCACTCTCCCGTCGACTTCGGCAACGCGGGAACCGCGCCAACGGTATTGTGACGCGAGTCCGTCAATGCCGACAGGGGTGTTCACTGTGGTCAACATGATGCGCGTCCTCCTAGCCTTCTCCGCAGCCATCATCGCCGGCATGCTTGCGTTTGCTGCGCCGGCGGCAGCGGACCAGGCCCAGTATCTGTCGATCGTGCAGCCCAAGTTCGTATTCCTGACCGAGCGGCAGTTGCTGTCGGAGGGCAATAGGGCGTGCACCGCTTCCAAGAACGGAATGATCGCGCCCGACGTCGTGACGATGGTGCAGAACGATCTGAAGGTGGCGACGGCTGTGGCGTCCGACATCGTCGGCGCCGCGGTGGTCTACTACGGCTGCTGAAGCCCGCTACCGTCGGTCAGACGTCTACAACGCGAACGATTCCGTCAAGGCCAGTGAAGTCATCTCGGTTTCGCGTGTACAGATCGAGGCCGTTGGCGTGGGCCGTGGCAGCGATCAATAGGTCTGCGAATCGGCGTCGTGGCTTCCTGGAGGTGCGGACGACCGCAGCGACGACCAGTCCATAGCTGCGGGCGGCGGCGGCATCGAACGGGATCGGCTCGAGTCGCGATTCCACTTCCTGAAGTCGACCCTGCCGCTTGGCGGCTTCGGTCGGGTTCGACGCTAGAAGGGGACCGGCAGCAAGCTCGGCGGCCGTGATCACCGATATCGCTATCTCGTCCGGCAGCTTGGCGACGACGGCCGGATCATGCCAGTCGATGACGACGGACGTGTCGAGCAGACCAGCCTTGGTCACGTCACAGCCGCTGGTCGATCAGCCGGTCGAGCTCTGCGCGGAACTGCCGGTGGTCGATGCGCTCACCGGATCTCGCCAGCGACGCGAGCTCTTCACGCGGAATGAATGTGCGGCGACTCCGCTGAATTGGACGGAGTTCGGCGACCGGCTCGCCGTTACGAGTAACGACGAACGTCTCGCCGGCCACAACGGCGTCAATCACTTGTGCGTTCTCGTTCCGCAGTTGGCGTTGAGCGATGGTCTTCGTCATGTATCGAGTGTAGCACGCTATGCTACGAGCTGCTACAGGCGGAGGCGTACACCAGCGGGCCCAAGACGCCGAGAGGCTACCCGTATTCGGTCCCGAGCCTATTCGGAAGTGGCACAGCAAGATTCGACGCAATGGACTCACGAATCGTGATCCGGCTGCGAGCGAAGAACGCCGCGTGGAACGCGGCGCAATAGACCACCAGCAACCCGATGATGGACGGCCCGAAAAGCCATGGGTGCCGAGCCATTTCGGGAGCCAGATACCGGCAGCACACCAGCAGGCCGGTGAACAACACCGCTCCCCCGGCCACCAACGGCACCCGCAGCCGGTCGCGGCCCGCCACCGGCTCGCGCAGTACCGACTCCACCGCCACACACAACACCGCGCCCGCAACGAGGTCGACGCCGTAGTGGTAACCGAAGCCGAGCGTCGCAGCCAGTGTGCCCACCAGCCAGAACGCGCCGCCCCACCGCAGCCACCGAGGTCCGCGCCTCGAGTGGATGAACACCGCCAGCGCCCACGCGGTGTGCATCGACGGCATGCAGTTGCGGGGTGTCGTGTGGTCGAAGGCGAGCGGCCCGGGCGACATGTCGAGGGGCGGCAGTGCGTGCGGCCAGTACAACCCCAATTCGTGGTTCCCACCCCAGATGCCGAACGCGTAGTTCGGGCCGACGAGCGGGAACACCACGTAGATCACCGGCCCGATCAGGCCGAGTAGCAAGAACGTCCGCACCAGGTAGTGCCGCGGCCACCCATCGGTGGTGACGTTGCGCAACTGGTAAACCGCGACCACCGCCGCCGCTAACGGCAACTCGATGTACACCCAGTGCAACACCCCGGCCGCGGCCGGGCCGGCGGCGTCGAGCGCGCGGCCGACGAACCACGACGGTTGGGCCAGTGCATGATCGGCCAACAAGACGTACTCGTCCAGCACGCGCGGCCGGGCAATTGCGGTGACGTCCAACCACGTGTCAGCGATCTTCGTCGCGACGATGAGCAAGAAGCCGAGCGCGATGCCGTGCAGCGCGGTGGCGCGCTGCGCGCCGTTCCATCGCCACCACACCACGAGCGTCAAGCCGGTGAGCACTATCATCGGTCCGTTGCCCACCGCGAAAATGCCTGTGTGCAACAGTCTTTCAATCGTGAACAGCGCGTCAACCGCGACCGCCGTTGCCAGCGCGGAGATTCGCCACCGTGTCGGCACTCCGACCATCGCCACGCCCAGGCCGACCCACGGCACGGTGGCCGACTTCGGCGTGCCGACATAGTCGTTCAGCAAGCTGCCCAACGGACCGGGGAACCTCGCCACGCTCGCGACGATCTGCAAGCCGACCATCAGTACGACGGCAAGCGCGATGATGACGACGGCCCACGTGCGCGTCGACGGCGCACGCATATTACGTGTCAACTTGGAGTTTCACGCCGGACGTCGCCACGGTGCGCGACCGCGCAAAGAACGTCACGTAGAACGCGAGTGAATACGCGGCCAGCAACGCGACAATCACCGGCCCGAAGAGCTCGGGCAGGTGCGCCATCGGCACAGCGAGATATCGGAAGCTCCACAGCAGCGCCGCCAACAGCGCCGCGCCGCCGCCGACCAACATGACGCGGGTCCGGTCCCAGCCTCGCTCCGGATCGCGCAGCGCCGATTCGACCGCCAAGCACAGCACCGCGCCGGCGACCAGGTCGACGCCGTAGTGATACCCGAAGCCCAAGGTGGCGGTCAGCGTGCCCACCAACCAGAAGGCGCCGCCCCACCGCAGCCATCGCGGCCCCTGCCGGGAATGGATGAACACCGCCAGGGCCCACGCGGTATGCATCGACGGCATGCAGTTCCGGGGCGTGAAGTGGTCAAACGGGATCGGCCGAGGCAGCCACGACGTCGGCGGCATCACGTGCGGAAAGAGGTTGCCCACCTGGAAGCCGTCGCCCTGGGTGCCGAACGCATAGACCGGCCCGACCACAGGAAACAGGACATACAGCAGCGGGCCGGTGATGCCGAGCACGATGAAGGTGCGCACCAAGAAGTGGCGCGGCCAGGCGCCGGATCTGACGTTGCGCAGTTGGTAGATCGCCACCACCATCGCCGCGACGGACAACTCGATGTACACCAGGTGAAGCAGGGCGTAAGGGATCGGCCGGGTCGCGTCGATCACTCGCCCGACCACCCACGACGGCTGGCCCAGCGCGTGGTCGGCCATCATCACGTATTCGTCGAGCACGTTGGCTCGTGTGATCGCGGTGACGTGCAGCCAGCTGTCGCCGATCTTGCTGGCCAGAATCAGCAACGCTCCCAACGCAATTCCGCCCAATGCGGTGGTTCGCTCAGCGCCAGTCCAGCGCCACATGGCGACCACCGCCAACCCGGTCAACACGATCAAGGCACCGTTGCCGATGGCGAGCTGGCTGCCGAGCAACACCCGGATCGCGAGGAACACGACGTCGATACCCGCGGCCACCGACAGCGCGATGACCCGGTGGCGGTTGTTCAGCCCCACCATCGCCAGACCGAGACCGGCCCACAACGCCTCCGGCGCTTTCGGCGTCGCGACGTAGTCACGGAGCAGGCTGTACAGGGGTCCGTCAAAGCCCAGGCGGAACGACGCGATCTGGAGCCCTATCAGGAATGCGCCGAAGATCGCCGCGACGGCCACGATCCAGACGCGCGTCGACGGCACCCGAACGCCCCCGCGGCCGTCGATGAACACCCGTTGATGGTAAACGGAAGCTGACGTCAGGATTGCCAGGAGTTGACGCTAGTCGATATCGACTTCGTCGCCGTAACGTCCCGGATTGAATACCGACGCCAGCGCGCCGAGCAGCATCATCACCGCTGCCGCGATGAACACGACCATCAGGCCCGCGTGGAACGGACCCGAAATGAGCTGCGGAAAGAACTCTTTGCCGGTCAACACGTCCGCGTTCACCCCCGGTTGCTGCAGGGCGTGCGACGGCCCGAGCAGCTCCGCGATCGGGTTGTAGCCGAGGAACGCCGCGAAGAGGCTGCCGACGGGCGGCAATTGCGCGACGTCGTTTGCGACGGACGTCGAAACGCCTTGCTGCTCAAGGCCACCGCTCAGCGCGGCCGGCAGCGTGTGTGCCAGGCCGACGATCATCAGCGAGAAGAAGATGCCGATCGACAGCGACGAGCCGGCGTTGAAGAACGTCGCCCGCACGCCCGACGCGGCACCACGTTCCTCAGCGGGCACGCTCGACATGATCGCCGCGGTGTTGGGCGCCGTGAAGACGCCGCCGCCCAGGCCGTTGAGGAACACCAGCACGGCGAACAGCCAGTAGTTGAAGTTCACCGGAATCATCACCAGCGCAACGAAAGTCACGGCCATCAACAGCATTCCGCTGACCGTGAACGGCCGCGCGCCGAAGCGGTCCGCGAGCGACCCCGCCAACGGCCCGGCGATCAAGAAGCCGAACGTCATCGGCAGCATGTAGATGCCAGCCCACAGCGGCGTCGACTCGAAGCTGTAGCCGTGCATCGGCAGCCAGATGCCCTGCAGCCAGATGATCAGCATGAACTGCAGGCCGCCGCGGCCCACTGACGACATCAGCCCGGCCACGTTGCCCATCCCGAACGATGTCGATCGGAACAGCCGCATATTGACCATCGGCTGTGCGACGCGCAGTTCGACGACGCAGAACGCCGCCAGCATCGCCACGCCCGCCGCGATGGACCCGAGCACCAAGGGGTTGGTCCACCCCGTCGGATGGCCGCCGTAGGGCTGAATGCCGTAAGTGATGGCGGTCAGCACCACGGTCAGCCCGACACCGAACAGGACGGTTCCGGCCCAGTCCAGCCGGCCGCGCGTGCGCACCCCGATCTCGTGCAGCGACCGCACGCTCCAGATCGTGCCCAAGATTCCGATCGGCACGCCGACCCAGAAGATCGCGCGCCAATCCCATTGCGAGAGAAGGCCGCCGATCAACAAGCCCAGGAACGAACCGGCAACGGCGGCGACCATGTTGACGCCGAGCGCCATCCCGCGCTGGTTGCTCGGAAACGCGTCGGTGAGGATCGCCGCCGACGACGCCATCAGCATCGCGCCGCCGACACCTTGAACCACTCGCCAGCCGATCAGCCACAGCGCACCCGCGCCGAAGTGCAGCGGATCGAACGACAACGCGATCGCCGCGGCCGTGAAGACCATGAAGCCGATGTTGTAGATGCGCACCCGGCCGAACATGTCGCCGAGTCGGCCGAACATCACCACCAGAACCGCGGTGACCACCAAATAGCCCATGAGCATCCACAGCAGATAGCTGACGTTGCCCGGCGCGAGCGGATTGAGGCCGATGCCGCGGAAGATCGCGGGCAGCGAGATCAGCACGATCGAAGCGTTGATCGTCGCGAGCAAAGTGCCGAGCGTCGTGTTCGACAAGGCGACCCACTTGTAGCGGGGGTGGTCGCGATCCCATCGCCTGCGCCGACGGTCCGTCTCTACAACAGCGAGCGTCGGGTCGCTCACGACGGGGGTTTCAGCCATCTCGATCTCAGTAGTCGTCATCAGTCATCGCTTACGTATCAAAGCCAAAACACATATGTTAGCTATACAAATGAACTCGGGCCAATTCGTATTCCCGCGCCACAGCGCGCTGCGCTAGCGTGGGCACTGGCCGCCCTGGCCACAAAACCACGCGGGAGCGCACGCCAAGTGCGCTGAGAGGACAGCTGGCGCTGTCGACCGTACGAACCTGACCGGATAATGCCGGCGTAGGGAGTTCTCATGACTGTGACCGTCGACACCACCTCAGTCACCACCGGCCCCATCGAGGGCAGCACCAAGGTCTACCGGGCGCTCGACGGAGTGCCGGATGCGCGGGTGCCCTTCCGGCGGGTGCACCTATCCAACGGGGAGCACCTCGACCTGTACGACACCTCCGGGCCGTACACCGATCCCGACGCGGTGATCGACCTGTCAGCCGGGCTGCGGCCGCGTCCCGGCGTGGTCCGCGACCGCGGCACCCAGCTGCAGCGCGCCCGCGCCGGCGAGATCACCACCGAGATGGCGTTCATCGCCGAACGCGAAGGTGTGCCCGCCGAACTGGTGCGCGACGAGGTCGCGCGCGGACGCGCGGTGATCCCGGCCAACCACAACCATCCCGAAACCGAGCCGATGATCATCGGCAAGGCGTTCATGGTGAAGATCAACGCCAACATCGGCAATTCGGCGGTCACGTCGTCGATCGCCGAAGAGGTCGACAAGATGGTGTGGGCCACCCGCTGGGGCGCCGACACGATCATGGATTTGTCGACCGGCCGCGACATTCACCTGACACGAGAATGGATTCTGCGCAATTCACCGGTGCCGGTGGGCACCGTGCCGATCTATCAGGCGCTCGAGAAAGTGAAGGGTGATCCGGCGGCGTTGACGTGGGAAGCGTACCGCGACACCGTAATTGAGCAGTGCGAGCAGGGCGTCGACTACATGACGGTGCACGCGGGCGTGCTGTTGCGCTATGTGCCGCTGACCGCTAACCGGGTCACCGGAATCGTGTCCCGGGGCGGCTCGATAATGGCCGCGTGGTGTCTGGCGCACCATCAGGAGTCGTTCCTGTACACCAACTTCCATGAACTCTGCGAGATCCTCGCCCGCTACGACGTGACGTTCTCGCTTGGCGACGGGCTGCGGCCAGGCTCGATCGCCGACGCCAACGACGCCGCGCAGTTCGCCGAACTCCGCACGCTCGGCGAACTGACCAAGATCGCGAAATCCCATGGCGTGCAAGTGATGATCGAAGGTCCCGGCCACATACCGATGCACAAGATCGTCGAGAACGTTCGGCTCGAAGAAGAGCTGTGCGACGAGGCGCCGTTCTACACACTCGGCCCGCTGGCCACCGACATCGCTCCCGCGTACGACCACATCACGTCGGCGATCGGTGCGGCGATCATCGCGCAGGCCGGCACCGCGATGCTGTGCTATGTCACGCCGAAGGAGCACCTCGGCCTGCCTGACCGCAAGGACGTCAAGGACGGCGTGATCGCGTACAAGATCGCCGCGCACGCAGCCGATTTGGCGAAAGGGCACCCGGGCGCGCAGCAGCGTGACGACGCGCTGTCGACGGCACGCTTCGAGTTCCGGTGGAACGACCAGTTCGCGCTGTCGCTCGACCCGGACACGGCGCGGTCGTTCCACGACGAGACGCTGCCCGCCGAACCGGCGAAGACCGCGCACTTCTGCTCGATGTGCGGGCCGAAGTTCTGCTCGATGCGGATCACCCAGGACATCCGCGACTATGCCGCCGAACACGGCCTCGACACCGAGGAGGCGATCGAGGCCGCGATGGCGGAGAAGTCAAAGGAGTTCACCGAGCACGGCAACAGGGTGTATCTGCCCATCGCATGAACGTCCTTCCCCTGACGCCCCCTGGCGAGACGCCGCTGCGGGTGCTGACGATCGCGGGGTCCGACTCCGGCGGCGGCGCCGGTCTCCAAGCCGACCTGCGCACGTGCGCCCTGCTCGGCGTGCACGCGCTCGTCGCGGTCACAGCGGTGACGGTGCAGAACTCGGTGGGTGTCAAGGGTTTTCACAAGGTTCCCGAGGATGTCATCGCCGCACAGATCGAGGTGGTGGCACACGACATCGGATTCCAGGCGGCCAAGACCGGCATGCTCGCGTCGAGCGAGATCATCGACGTCGTCGCGCACTCCTGGCAGGAACGCGGTCTGGCCGGCACCGTTCCGCTCGTCGTCGACCCGGTGTGCGCCTCGATGCACGGCGATCCGCTGCTACACCCGAGCGCGCTGGATTCCTTTCGCTCCCAATTGTTTCCGTTGGCGACGCTGGTCACCCCGAACCTTGACGAGGTACGGCTGCTGGTGGAGATCGACGTCGTCGACCGCGCATCCCAGGAGGCTGCCGCACGCGTGCTGCACGGCCTCGGCCCCGAGTGGGCGTTGGTGAAGGGCGGCCATCTGAAGTCGGAGCCGAACAGCCCGGACCTGTTATTCGACGGCGCCGACTTCTACGAGTTCGACTCGCCGCGCATCGACACGGGCCACGACCACGGCGCCGGCGACACGCTTTCCGCCGCGATCGCCTGCGCGCTGGCGCACGGTTATGCGATGCCGGACGCCGTCGCGTTCGGCAAGCAGTGGGTGACCGAATGCCTCAGGGCCGCATATCCGTTGGGCCACGGTCACGGTCCGGTGTCGCCGCTGTTCCGGTTGTCGACGACGTGAAGCTCGACGACATCGACGGGGTGGCGCACGAGCCCGACGGCACGCCGACGGGCGTCGTAGTGCTGACACACGGGGCCGGCGGAAACAGGGACGCGCCGCTGCTGAAACGGCTCTGCGACGAGTGGGCGAGCCGCGGCTGGCTGGCAATCCGCTACAACCTGCCGTACCGGCGGCGACGGCCGAAAGGGCCGCCGTCAGGGTCGGCCGCGACTGACCAAGCAGGCGTGGTCGAGGCCGTCGCACTGGCGTCGACACTCTCCGGCGGTCCGGTAATTGCGGGCGGCCATTCGTACGGCGGCCGGATGACGTCGATGGCGGTCGCCGACGGATCGGCGAATGTCACTGTGCTGACGCTATTTTCGTATCCGGTACATCCGCCGGGTAGGCCCGAGCGTCCACGCACCGAACACCTGCCGCGCATCATGGTCCCGACCGTCTTCACGCACGGCACCAGCGACCCGTTCGGCACCATCGACGAGGTTCGGGCTGCCGCCGAGCTGATCCCGAAATCCACCGAGCTCGTCGAGATCGCCGGTGCCAGACACGATCTCGGCTCGAAGAGCCTCGACGTGCCGAAGCTCGCGGCGGACGCGGCCCTGCGGCTGCTGGCGTGAAGGCTTACGCGAGGCGAGGCTTGCGGCGCACGGCCGGCAACGCTTCGTCGAGTGTGCGATACAGCGCGAAGATCTTGTCCAGGTCCGTCAGCTCGATCGGTCTGCTGGTGACCGGGCTGTCTGCCACCACCGCAAACTCGGTGGTCTGGCCGATACGCTCCTGCGTCGCCACCAGAAGCTGCAGGCCCGCCGAGGCGAGGAACGTCACGTCGGACAGGTCGATGACGAAGGCCGCCGGATCGTCGGCGAGCGCATCGGAGATCGCCGCTTCGAAGACGGGCGCCGTCGCCAGATCGATCTCCCCGCCGACGGCGAGCACGACGACGCCGTCGTGATGCACGACTGAAGTCGTGATCGGGTCGGTATCTGTCACTGCCGTCCTTAAACTCGGGAGCGGTGCTGCTCGGCGCGGGTCCGGTGAGAGCCTAGCCGTTAGGTCGAGACGTGTTCGCAGAGTGGACCCTCAAGCTAGTCTCGGCACATGTCCGATTTACCGACTGACCTTGCCGGAGCAGCGACCGCTCAGACGGGAATCTCTTCGGAAGGGCTGCTGCCGCAGCTGGTGCAGCACCTGCGGCAGAACCGCACCGCGCTGCGCGAAGAGTGGGCCCGACGGATCACCGAAGCGGAGTTGCTGACGGCGATGTCGCCGGAGGAGCTGTTCTCCGAAGCCACGGCGGTCTACGACAACTACGTGGAGGTGCTCGAGACCGGCAGCGTGGAAGCGCTGCAGGCCTATGCGCGCGACCTGTCGGAACGCATCATTCCCCGAGGCGTCGAGACAGACGAGGTGCTCGGCATCGTGCTGCTGCTGCGCGACGTATTGGCGCGCTCGCTGTTTGAGAAGTACCAGTCCGACTTCGACCTGCTCAACCGCGTGCTCGATGCCTACGAACCCGCGGCGAACCGCATCGCCAACACGGTGGGCGTCAGCTTCGTCCAGGAGCGCGAGCGCATCATCCGTCAGCAGCAAGAGGCGATCCGCGAACTGTCCACGCCCGTGCTGCAGGTGCGCGAACAGCTGCTGATTTTGCCGATCATCGGCGTGCTCGACAGCCAACGCGCGCGCCAGGTCACCGAGCAACTGCTGCGCGCGATCCGGGCGAACCGCGCCAAGGTCGTCGTCATCGACATCACTGGTGTGCCGACCATCGACTCCACCGTGGCCAACCACTTGGTGCAGACGGTCGACGCGTCGGGCCTCATGGGCGCCAGCGTCATCATCACCGGCCTGTCTTCAGAGATCGCGCTGACGCTGGTGACGATCGGGCTCGACCTGTCGAAGATGAACGCCGTCGGCGACCTGCAGGGCGGCATCGAAGAAGCCGAACGCCTCCTCGGCTACGAAGTCAGCCGCACCGGCGAGCAGACCGGATAACCAGCGCGCCTCATGGCAGTCCCCATTCTCAAGCAGGGCACGATTCTGATCGCCTCTGTGCAGGCGGCCCTGTCCGACTCCGACACGGAGCAGCTCCGGCAGGACCTCATGGAACAGGTGAGCCGGTTCCGTGCGCACGGCATCATCGTCGACGTCACCGCGATCGACGTGATGGACTCGTTCGCCGCCCGCTCGCTGCAGACCATCGCGCACATGACCCGGCTGCGCGGCGCCGACACTGTGATCGTCGGCCTGCAACCCGAAGTCGCGTTCGCGATGGTCCAACTCGGGCTCGTTTTCGACGACATGCACACCGCGCTCGACCTCGAAGAGGGACTTGCGTTGCTGAATCGCCAACTGGAGCCCCGAAAGTCGGCGGACGGGCACGATGGCGCCGGATGACATCGTCGTCGAGGTAGAAGATCCCGACGACATCGTGGTGGCCCGCCAGGCGGGTCACGAACTCGCGCGCGATCTGGGGTTCTCGCTGACTGACGTAACGATGATCGCGACGGCGATCTCCGAAGTTGCCCGCAACATCACCAGCTATGCCGGTTACGGGGCGATCCGGGTGGCGGTGCAGAGCCGCGAGGGGCGACAGGCGCTGGTGGTGCGCGCCGAAGACGAGGGACCGGGAATCGCCGATATCGACAGGGCCCTTGAGGACGGGTATTCCACCGGCCGCGGGCTGGGTCTGGGGTTACCGGGGGCACGCCGGCTGATGGACCGGCTGATCGTGAACTCGGCGCCGGGGCGCGGAACCGTCGTCGAAATGTGGAAGTGGATCCCCCACGATGGATGACCACGGCCGGCTCGGACCGATCGAATGGGCGACGGCCGGTCGTCCGCGACCGGGCGAGCGGATGTGTGGCGACCGCTCGATCGCCGTCGAGATCAACGACACCTCAGCGCTATTCGGCGTGATCGACGGCCTCGGCCACGGCGAGGCGGCGTCGGAGGCTGCGCAGTGCGCCGTCGACGTGCTCAGCCGCGCGCGCGCCGAGCCGCTGGACGTGCTGATGCGGCTGTGCCACCGCGCGCTGGCAGCCACCCGGGGGGCGGCAATGACGTTGGCGCGCATAGATTTCGACGCGGACGCAGTGAGCTGGATCGGCATCGGCAATGTCACCGCCGCGCTCGTCGCCAAGAGCGCGAGCGGTGTCGACCTGCGCTCGTCGGCGCTGCTGACAGGAGGGATCGTCGGCTATCGCATACCGGAAACGCTTCTGACGCAGAATATTTCGGTTACCCCGGGTGATCTGCTCGTCATGACGAGCGACGGCATCGACGAAGACCACCTCGACAGCATCGACTTCGCCGCGCCGGCAACAGGCATCGCCGAAAAGATCCTGCGAGAGCATGGGAAGGACAGCGACGACGCGCTGGTGCTCGCGGCACGCCGCCGTGGCAGCTTGTCATGACCGACACTGATTTCCACGCTCGGTACGCAGACGCGCTGCGGTCCTATGTGATGGCCGGCGACGAGTCCAGCCTGGCCGTCGGGCACGACCTCGGGCGCCAGGCGCTGCAGGATCGCATCAGCATGCTCGACATCATCGAAAACCACCACCGGCTTGTCTTTGAGTTCGGCCCGTCTTCCGCCAATGCCGCTGCAGCACTACAGTTTCTGCTGCAGACGCTGGCGCCACTGGACGTAGCGACACGCGGATTCCTCGACGGTACCAAGCGTTACGAGCAAGAGCGGGCGCGCGCCGAAAACCTCGCCGACCGCGACGCGTTTCGCACCGCGTTGGTGAACTCGCTTCAAGAGGGGTTCTTCGTCGCCGGCCGGGACGGCTCGGTGGTCGAAGTCAACGACGCGTTCGCCGATATCACCGGCTACTCGGCCGAGGGGCTGCCGTACCAATGGCCGCACCCGTGGGTCGTCGACCAAAAGGCGGCGACCGAGCGCCTGGCCAAACTGCAGCGCGAGGGCGCCATCGAATACGAGCTGCCGATTCGGCATCGCCGCGGGCACACCGTGTGGGTGGCCGTGAGCATGAACAGCGTCACCGGCGCCGACCGCGACGCCTACGTCGGCACGATCCGTGACATCACCGCCGCGCGGGCCGCCGCAGCGCGCGATCGCGAGACGTTGCTGACGCTGCAACGGGCGATGCTGGCGCCGACCGAGACGCCGGTGGGTTTCGCCGTCCGATACGAACCGGCGGTCCCGCCGCTGGAGATCGGCGGTGACTGGTACGACGTGCTGCCGGTGGGCGAACGCAGGATCGGCATCATCGTTGGCGACTGCGTCGGGCGTGGGCTGCCGGCCGCCGCGGTGATGGGTCAGCTACGCAGTTCCGCGCGCGCGTTGCTGCTTACCGGAGTAGAGCCGGCGCTGGTGCTGGAACAGCTTGACACGGTCGCGACGCTGATTCCCGACGCATTCTGCACCACCGTGATGGTCGCTGTATTCGACACGGAGTCAAGGGTTTTGACGTACAGCCGGGCCGGTCACGTGCCGCCGGTGCTCGCCGCACCGCACGCCGAACCGATCGTGTTGAGCGAAGCCGGATCGGTACCGCTCGCGGTTCATCGGGATCACCCGCGTCCCCAGGAGTGCACGCTGCTGGCGCCCGGGTCGACGCTGATGATGGTCACCGACGGCCTGGTCGAACGGCGAGGCGAGCGCATCGACGACGGGATCGCCCGGGTGGCCAGCGTGCTGACGAAGACGATGAACTCTCCGGTCGACGAGGTCGCGGAGGTCGTGTTGCGTGATTTGGC
>Ga0070741_10006907_pt1 | contig 23966 bp, 20 predicted proteins | sample Coa_R1_4_FD_66440 | JGI IMG/M metagenome (GOLD analysis project Ga0070741, IMG submission 66440) | Surface soil microbial communities from Centralia Pennsylvania, which are recovering from an underground coalmine fire - Coalmine... | ecosystem: Environmental > Terrestrial > Soil > Unclassified ...
TGCACGCGCGCGTAGAACGCGTTGTGCCGGCTCACGACGTCCGTGTACCCGGCGAGATCGAGCGCATGGTTGATGAACGAACCGTCGCGCGGCCAGTCCTCGCCGTAGGGGCTCTGCGTGTCGACGCTCGCGACGATCGCGCCGCTCGCATTGTCGGTCGCGGTCCGCATGACGACGAGGGTCCGCTTCGCGAACGCGGTGATCAACGGATCGTCGGTGTCGGGGAGGTGCGCGGGGGCGAGGTAGTCCGCCCACCACGCCTCGGTGTCGGCCCGCTGCGCCGCCGGATCGCCGGCACGCGCCTCGCGGAGGAGAGTGTACGCCTCGTCGCGCGTACCGCCGATCGCGACGTCGAGCGTCGCGTGCGCGACGTTGCCGCGGAATTTGAGGCGACGGGCGAGCGCAGCGTTCGCCTGACACGCTGCGATCGGCGAGCGCGAGAGCTTCCCGTCCTGCGCGTCGGTGTAGGCGTTCTCGGCCGTGTGCGTCCAACCGTTCATGGCCTGACACGCGTGCAGCGACCCGGCCGGATCGGTCACGAGCTTGTTGCAGACGAAGAGGAGCCGCGCGAGCCGGTCGAAGCGCGGCGGCAGCATGAAGGCGGTGATCGTCCGGTTCGCGAGCTCGCTCTGGTGCGCGCACGTCGGCGCGTCGTCGAAGCCGGCCTGGAAGCCCTGGTCGTGGTCGCGGACGCCGGCCGCGATGTAGACGCCGGGCTCGGTGAGGCCGGCGATCATGCGGTCGACCGCGCGCTGGAACGCGCGCCGCGTCGCCGGCGGCGACTGGAGGAGCCCGTTCACGGGGGCGAAGTCGTGCGGAAAGCTCACCTTGCTCCCGGGGAGGAAGTGGAGGAGCGCGCGCTCGTGGCCGTCGTAGGCGACCGCGTAGTCGTTCTGGAAGTCGAGACCCCAGTCGGCGATCGGGAAGAAGTCCATGCGGGCGAGGCTCGGCGCGAAGTTCGTGTAGAAGATCATCGTCGCGCGACGGACGGGCGAGCCGGGCGTCCGCGCGATCTCGTAGTCGCTGACGAGCACGTTGCGGTCGGGAAGGATGAACAGGCGTCCGGTGACGCGGAGGCCGAGCGCGGCATTGACGGCCTCGTCGACGAGCACGTCGGACGTGTCCGTGCTGTAGCGCTGCGTATGGACCCAGGCGTCGTCGCGCAGCCACGTGAATCCGGGTCCGGCCGGCGTCCGGTAGGCGATCCCCGGAAACGCGCCCTGGTCGTCGAGCGCGCCGAGGTGCGGCCGGATGCGGGCGTCCGGGGCGTTCGAGGAGAGGTAATTGATCTGGTTGTAGTAGCTCGGCCCGGGCCACTTGAGGACGGTGAGCTCGCCGCACTTGGAGACGGCCGCGGACAGTGCCCCGCTGCCGAGCGCCGCGTTCACGTTCGTCGCACCGTACTGGAGGTCGAAGACGTTCGGACCGTCGGGCAGGATCGGCAGCTCGGGACAGGCGGCGGTGACGGCCGCGTGGAGCGCGGCCAGCGCGACGGCGAGACGGACGATCGTCATCGCGCGATTTGACGACAGCTCCGCCCGCCTTGGCAAGGAGAAAGTCCACCGGCCCGCGCGAAAAGGCGCCGGCGGCGGGCCGGCTCCCGCGACCATCTGCGTTGCCGCTCGAGCGCCGCGCGCAGTAAAACCCCGATGGCATGCGCGTCATCGCGGTGAGCGGCTCTGCCTCCGGCATCGGCGCTGCCGTCCGCGCCCGGCTCGAGCGCGCGGGCGACGAGGTGATCGGCGTCGACCTCCGCGACGCCGAGGTGACCGCCGACCTGTCGGACCCAGCGGGCCGCGCGGCCGCGGTGGCGGCGGTCGGCGCGCGGAGCGGCGGCCGTCTCGATGGCGTCGTCGTCTGCGCCGGCGTCGGGCCGCACGTCGAGCCGTGGTCGACGGTCGTATCATTGAACTTTTTCGGCGCGCAGGCGCTGCTCGCGGGGTTGCGCGACGCGCTCGTCCGCGGTCGCGACGGGGCCGCGGTCGCGATCTCGTCCAACTCGTCCCGCCTCCCCGGCGCCGACGGGCCGCTCGCCGACGCCTGTCTCACCGGCGACGAGGACGGCGCGCGCCGGATCGCCCTCGAGCTCGACGGGCATCGCACCTACGCCGGCGCGAAGCTCGCGCTCGCGCGCTGGGTGCGGCGCGAAGCGCCGGCCTGGGCGCGCGACGGCGTCCGGCTGAACGCAGTCGCGCCCGGCGCGGTCCGGACTCCGCTCCTCGACGGCGGCCTCGCGCATCCGGTCTACGGTCCCGCGATCCGCGGCTTCCCGATCCCCACCGGCGGCTTCGGGACGCCGGAGCAGGTGGCGGCCGTGGTCGCGTTCCTCCTCGGTCCGGACGCCGCGTTCTGCGCGGGGAGCGTCGTCTTCGTCGACGGCGGCAGCGATGCCATGCTCCGTCCCGACGAGTACTGAGATGGCCCCGGTCTGGTACTTCGCGTACGGCTCGAACATGCAGACGTCGACGTTCTGCGGACGCCGCGGCGTGACGTTCTCGCGCGCGCTTCCGGCGTGCGCGCCGGGGTGGTGTCTCGTCGTCGACAAGCCGCCGCTCCTCCCCGTGGGCGAGGCGTTCGCGAACATCGTGCGCGATCCCACCACCGAGGTCTTCGGCGTCCTCTACGAGATCACGGCCGAGGAGCTCGCGCACGTCGAGCTGACCGAGGGCGTCCTCATCGGCAACTACGACCGCGTCGAGATCGCGGTGACGGCGCTCGCGTCGCCGTCCTTCGCCGTGACGGCATCCACGCTGACGTCGGACCGACGCGACCCGGCGCTCCAGCCCTCCGACCGGTACATGGCCTGTCTCGTGGCCGGCGCCGAGGAGCACGGCCTTCCCGCGCCGTACGTCGCCCGGCTCCGCGCCATCCCGACGCGGCCACAGACGCCCGAAGCGATCGCCCTCCGGTCGATCGTCGACGACGTGCTCGCGCGACGGCGCTAGATGGCGGAGAGAAAGTCGTTCGACCGGATCGCCGACGTCTACGACGCGACGCGCGCCCTACCGGCAGACGCCCAGGCGGCGGTCACGGCGGGGATCGTGGCCCTGCTGCACGAGCGCGCTTCGGCGCCGCGCGTGCTCGACGTCGGCATCGGAACCGGGCGCGTCGCCGTGCCGCTGGCGGCGGCCGGGGTGCGAATCGTCGGGGTCGACGTCGCGCCCCAGATGCTCGCGCGTCTGCGCGCCAAGCGTGCCGACATCGGCGTCGCGATCGCGGATGCGGCCGCGCTGCCGTTCGCCGTCGGACGCTTCGACGCCGTCCTCTTCGTTCACCTGCTTCACCTGGTCTCGGATCCGCCCGCCGTGATCCGGGAGGCGGCGGCGGTCGTCCGCCGCGGCGGTATTATCCTTCGCGGACGCACGGACCACGTCGCCAGCCCGCTGCACGACATGGTGCGGGTCACCGACGAGGTCGTGAACGAGCTCGTCGACGTCCCGAGCCCGACGCTCGATCGCCAGGCGGTGGCGAACGAAATCTTCGGGCGCGTCGCGGCGGAGATCGGCGCGACGCTCGAGGAGCGCACGCTCGCCCGCTGGGCGGAGCGCGCGACCGCCGCGGAGTACCTCGATACGCTCGCGCGGCACGTCTTCTCGCGCAGCTGGAGCATCCCGGACGCCGTCATGCCCGACATCCTTCGCCGGCTGGCGCCGCGCCTCGAGGCGCTACTGGGTGGCCTCGACGCCGCCGTCGAGATCCCGGCGTCGTTCACCGCCATCGTCGCGCGCCTGCCGGGGTGACTACGTCCCGGTCGCGCGGTACGCGTCGCGCCGGGCCGGGATCGCGACCGTGAACGCCGAGCCGAGCGCCGGCGTGCTCGCGACCGCCACCCGGCCGCCGAGCAGCGCGACCAGCCGCTTCACGATGTAGAGCCCGAGCCCGACGCCGCCGTACCGGCGCGTGGACGAGCCGTCCGCCTGGCGGAACATCTCGAAGATCACCGGCATGTCGACCTCCGCGATGCCGATGCCGGTGTCGCGCACCTCGACCGTCAGCAGGTCGTCCGCCCACTGCGCGGCGACGTCGACCGCGCCGGTGGCGGTGAACTTGAGGGCGTTGCCGACGAGGTTCTTCAGGATCGTCTTCAGCTTCACCCGATCGGTGACGATCGGCCCGGTGCCGACGCCGTCGTGCCAGCGGAGCGCCACGCCGTCGGGGACGAGGGGGGCGAGCTCGAGATCGAGCTCGGCGAATAGCCCGCCGAAGACGAGCACGTCACGCGCGACGACCTCGCGGCCGGCTTCGAGGCGTCCGAGGTCGAGCGTCGCCTGCACGAGCTCGTGGAGCTCGACGGCGCTCCGGCGGATGCGCGCGATCGGTTCCGCCTGCGACTCGGCGAGCGGACCGAACGCACCTTCCACCAGCATGTCGGTGTAGCCGGTGATGACGTTGAGCGGCGTCCGCAGCTCGTGCGACATCGTGGCGACGAACTCGGACTTGAGGCGGCTCGTGGCGGCGACCTCGTCCTCCGCACGCTTCCGGCGGAAGAGCGCGCCGAGCTGCGCCGCGACGCCGGCGAAGAGCCCGATCAGGCGCTCGTCCTCGGCCCGCGGCTCGCGGACGAAGAACTCGAGCACGGCGACGACCTCGGCGCCGGCGAGCACCGGGAACGCCATCCCGGCCTGGATGCCGAGCGCGCGCGCCTCGGGCGCGCGCACGACGTGCCCGTCGTCGCTCATGTCGTCGAGCCACACCGGCACGCGGGCGACCCACGCCCGCCCCGGCAGTCCCCGCCCCGGGACGAACACGGAGCGCTGGCTGACCGCGCGGAACGCGTCGAGCGCGCTCTCCGGGTCGAACCACGCCGGCCCGCAGTCGAGCTGACTCCCGTCGGCCCGGGGGATCCACGCCTGCCCGAAGTCCCACCCGCCCGCCTCGCAGCTCCGGCGGAGCACGGTGCGGAGCGCGGACTGGAAGTCGTCGGCCTGGCAGACCTCGAGCGTCACGGTCTGCATCAGCATCGCCTCGTCCTCGGCGCGCTTGCGGGCGAGGCGCGCGCGCTCGAAGGCGTGCGCGATGTAGACCGAGGAGCCGAGCGCCAGCGATTGCGCGGCGACCGGGTAGCCGAGTCCGTCGATCGAGCCGCGTACGCGGAGCAGGGTCGCGAGGCCGCCGACGCCCGTGACCGCGACGGTGACGAGCTGGGGCCAAACGCCCCACGGCATGAGCGCCGCCGTCATCATGCTGACGAGGCTCGCGAGGAGCGTCGTCGACTCCGTGTTCCGCGACAGGACGTCGGAGACGACGCCGCTCGCGTAGAGTCCCGTCAGGCAGACGAGCGCGATCGACACGGTGCGCCGCCACGTCGCTCGAGGGTCGAGCGCCCAGAACGCCCAGAGGATCAGGACGACCTGCCCGACTGCGATCGTGTAGAGCGCGACGATCAGCGCCCGGTTCTGGACGAAATCGGCGATCGCGAAGACACCGAGCGTCGCGAGGCCAATCCAGAGCGCGGCCCGCGTGCGCTCGACCAGCAGCGGGACGCTCTGTTCCCGCAGCGCCGCGAGCCGGGGCGACCGCCCACGACCGGCAGCCGTCGGCACGGCTGCACCGCCATCGGGGCGACGGCCTGACACTTTGTTGACGCCCGTGTCGAGCGCCGTGCGGTAGGGTGTCCGCGGCGCGGAGTCGGTTGGCGGCCGTCCCTCCATCTCGCGAAATAGCAACCGACGTGCCGCGCGCCAGCGCGGGTCAGCGAACCGTGACGTTGATCCACGCGAACACGCCGCCGAACCGCCCGAGCTGATCCGTATTCTCCTCGTGGCCGATCAGATCCGGACGGCCGTCGCGGTCGAGGTCGACGACCTGCGCCTCGTGCGTGCCGATCGCATCGATCGCCGTGCGCTCCCAGGCGGTCGAGTCGGACGCGGCGCCGAGCAGGCGGTAGACGTAGAGATGCGGATCGGGCGCGATCCCGAACCCGAACCCGCCGGCCGTCGTCTCGCCGACCATGATCTGCGGCCGCGACGTCCCGTCGAAGGCGGCGGCCGCCTGGCTGTGGACGCCGAAGAGCGGTCCCGGATCGACGAGGACGGGCGTCCATGGGTCGTGGACCGGATCGGGCGGCGCGAGGAACGCGTACACCATCGAATCCGGCGTCTCCGCGTAGAGCGTCGCGAAGACGTCGAGACGGCCGTCGCCGTCGAGGTCGAGGACGGACACCTTCGCGAAGTCGCGGAAGCCATCGAGCCCGGTGTCCGCGCTCACGATGTCGGTGTACTGGACGCGCGTCCACGCGCCGCCGCCTTCGTTCCGGTACCAGGCGCGTCCGACGACGACGTCCGGGCGCCCGTCGCGATCGATGTCGGCGATCGCCGAGCCCATCGCCGTCTCGTCGGGATCGATCGTGTGCTCCGTCCACGGCATGGTCGGGTCCGCCGGCGGCGAGAGCCACGAGACGCGGCCCTTCCCCTGATCGAGGCAGAGGGCGTCGTCGCGGCCGTCGCCGTCGAGGTCGCCGAAGACGAGGTCGTGGCAGTAGACGGTGTCGGAGAACGTGTGCCGCACCCAGCTGGTCACGCCGTTCTCGAACCAGACCATCCGCGAGATGTCTTCGAGCACCCCGGTCACGACGTCCGGTCGGCCGTCGCCGTCGAAGTCGCGGACGATCGTCTTGCCGCCGCGACCGAAGCTCCCGTCGGCGATCACGGACGGCGCCCAGTCGGGGTTGTGGTACCAGAGGAGATGCTGGAACCCGGAGACGACGACGTCGGGGGCGCCGTCGCCGTCGAGGTCGCCGGGCGCGACGTCGCTCGTGAGCTGCTGGCCACCCGTCGGCGCGATCGTCACGCGCATGAACTCGAGCGCCGCCGGCGGGCCCGGTGGTGGTGGCGGAAGCGGTGGCGGTGGCGCGGGGGGCGGCGGAGCCGGCGAGGCCGAGCCGGGGTCGCACGTGAAGTCGACGCGGGTATGTACCCGCGACCCGCGGACGAGCCGGCCGGCGAGTCGGAGCGCGGCGTTCGTGTTCGTCGCGAGAACGGGGACGGCGAGCACCGGACAACCCGGTCCGAGCGGCGGCTTGAAATGCGTACTGTGTCGTCGCGGGACGGCGCCCGGTAGCGTCCCGACGGCGCTCGCCACCTGCTCGGCGACGCTCGCGGTGCCGGCGACCTTGAGCCGCATGAGCCCGCGCGCGCGGTCGGCGATGCAGGCGTGGATGGTGATCCGACATGCACCGCTCGTCCCGGCCCGGAGCTCGCAGTGCCGCCCGTTCGCGGTACAGGTGACGCCGGAGCCGTCGCCCGCGCTGCCGATCTCGACGCGAAGTGGTGGCGGACGTCGGGCCAGCGTCCCGGTCGGGGTGAGCAGCACCGCCGCGAGGGCCGCCCGAAGACCGTTGAAACGGCGCGCCCGCGCACGGGATTCGTCGGTCGATGGCCGGACGCGGCGCGGAAGCGCACCCAGGACCGTCGGCGGCGGCGCCATCATGTGCGAAGCGCGTGCCGACCACGCCACGTCGCTTGCGGTTTGCAAAGCGAGCGGCGCCCGTGGCAGGCGCGATCGTGGCCCGCTTCGCCCGCCACGCCGTCTGCTCCCCGCTGCGCCTCGCGTCTGCGATCGGCGTCGATGTCCTCCGCGATGGCGGCAATGCGGTCGACGCCGCGGTCGCGACGAGCCTCGCGCTCGCCGTCGCCTACCCGCACATGTGCGGCGTCGGCGGCGACCTCTTCGCGATGGTGTGTGCCGATGGCGAGCTCGCCGGCCTGAACTCGAGCGGGCGGCTGCCGGCGGCGGCGACGCTCGGTAGGGAGGGCGTCCCGGAGCGCGGCATCGGCTCCGCAACCGTCCCCGGCGCGGCCGCCGGGTGGCTAGCGCTCGTCGAACGCTTCGGGACGCACCCGCTCCCCACGCTGGCGGCGCCCGCGATCCGGCTCGCGCGCGCCGGCGTCGAGCGCGCACCCGGCCTCGCGCGCATGACGGCATGGTCGCGCGACGTTCTCGCAGCCGATCCGGAGTCCGCGCGCATCTTCCTCGGCGAGGGACGTCTCGTGCAGACCGAGCTCGCCGACACGCTCGAAGGCCTGGCCGACTTCTATCGCGGACCGGTCCCAGGCGCCGCGCCGCCGCCGTTCGCGCCCGCCGACTTCGCGGCGCACCGCGCCGAGTGGGTGACCCCGCGTCGCGCGACGTTCGCCGGCGTCGAGGTCTGTGAGATGCCGCCGAACAGCCGCGGTCATCTCGCGCTCGACGCGCTCCGTCGGGTGGGACCGCTCGACGGCCTCTCGCCCGATGAGCCGGAGCTCCATCTCCGCCTGATCCAGGCCGCCGACGCCGCGGTCGCCGGCGGCGACACGATCTACCTCTGCGCCGTCGACGAAGACGGGATGGCGGTCAGCCTGAGCCAGAGCCTCTACCTCGCGTTCGGGAGCGGGATCGTCGTGCCGGGCACCGGCGTCCTCCTCCACAACCGCGCCGCCTACTTCACACGCGAAACGTACCGTCCCGGTGCGCGCCCGGTTCACACGCTCGCCCCGGCCATGGCGCTCGCCGACGGTCGCCCGCGCCTCGTCTTCGGCACCATGGGTGGCGACGCGCAGGTCCAGATCCATCTCCAGCTGCTCGCGCGCATCCTGGTCGCCGGCGAGTCCGTCGAGCGGGCCATCGCTGCGCCACGCTGGGTGTCGACGCCGACGACGCTGCTCGTCGAGGACGGCCTTCCGCCGCTCGACCTGCCCGGAAAGTCCGTGCTGCCGATGCCGGTCGCCGACCTCGCCGGCCACGCCCACGCGATCCTCGTCGCGCGCGACGGGCTCGACGCCGCATCCGACCCGCGGGCCGACGGCGAGCCGTGCGGCGACTGACGCCGATTATCGACGACGACCGGCGAAAGAACCTCGCCGGTCTGCTGATCAGCCTGACGATGCTGATCGAGACGCCGGGCGGCTTCGACTATACCGGCGCGGCTGGACGGGTCTGGATACGCGTCGAGCCGCTGGCCGACATGGATTCGATGCTCGTCGGCTTCAAGTGAGGGACGGTCGGGACCGCTGACGCTTGGCGAGCTGCTGCGGCGCGACCGCCAGCCAGCCGACGAGGATACCGATCACGCCCGCGATGAATGCGGCCCACGTGACCGGGTCCTCCATCCCTTCCACCCACCGCGCGATCGCGAGCGGGCTTCCGAGCATCCACACCACCACCAGAGCCTCGTACACGTTGTCGGACCGCCGGGCGCGTCGGAGCCATTCCATCCCGAACGGTCTACACTCCCGTGTCGCTGCAGTCGACGAAAAACCCGCACCGTGGGCAGCGGGCCTTGCACTGCCGTCGCTCGAGGCGCGTGCCGCAGTTCGGACAGGTCCAGAGATACTCCTCCGGGTCGGGGGGATTGGGAGCCGCCACGAGCGGGTCTCCTATGGGGCGAACGGCGGGCCCGTCAAGCGCGCCCGCCCGCCACGCGCGTGAGCGCACGCCCAGAGAACTAGGCCTATGGGGCCCGAGCCTGCTAGTTTCGTCCACTCCATGCGGAACCGAGTTCATCACCGACCTCGCGAGGTGCTGCTGAAGATCTTCGACCACCTCCCGGTCATGATCAACTTCACGGCCGTGGACGGCCGGATCGTCATGGTGAACCAGGAGTGGGAACGGACGCTCGGCTGGACGCTCGAGGAGATCGAACGCGATCGCATCGACATCTTCGCCGCCTGCTATCCGGACCCCGACTATCGCCGGGAAGTGATGGAGTTCATCGCGAAAGCGGACCGCCAGTGGATGGACTTCAAGCCGCGCGTCCGGGACGGGCGGATCATCGACACCACGTGGTTCGAGGTCCGGCTCTCCGACGGGACGACGATCGGCATCGGGATGGACATCACGGACCGCAAGCGGAACGAGGAAGAGCTCCGCGCGTCCCGCGAGCAGCTGCGCGCGCTCGCGGCGCGCGTCGAGTCGGTCCGCGAGGCAGAGCGGACCCGCATCGCGCGCGAGCTCCACGACGACCTCGGCCAGGCGCTGACCGGCCTCCGCCTCGAGCTCTCCTGGCTCGCGGGACGGCTCCGTCGATCGCGGAGCGAGACGAACCGCGAGCTGGTCGAGCGGACACGCTCGATGATCGCGCTCGTCGACCAGACCGTCGAGGCGACGCGACGGACGGCGTCGGAGCTGCGGCCGGGAATCCTGGACGACCTCGGGCTGGCGGCCACGATCGAGTGGCAGGCGGCCGACTTCCAGCGCCGGACGAGCATCCGGTGTCGGGTCTCGATCGCACTCCGGACCGCGGACCCCGAGCCGGACATCTCGACCGCGGTCTTCCGGACGGTCCAGGAAGCACTCACCAACGTCGCGCGCCATGCGGGGGCAAGCCAGGCCTGGATCGCGCTCGAGGAGCGCGACGGCGAGCTCGTCGTCGAGATCGCGGACGATGGCCGCGGGATCACGGACAGCGAGCGGGTCGGCGTCGGCTCGCTCGGCCTGCTCGGCATGCGGGAGCGCGCGCGACTCCTCGGGGGCCGCTTGACGATCACGGGCGCGAACGGGGGCGGGACGACGGTCCGCGCGGCCATCCCCGTCGCGACACGGGAGGCGTGAGCTGGGAGGGTCCCGGAACGTGCGAGTTCCGAAAACCGTGATCCGGGTGCTCATCGCCGACGACCATCCCGTCGTCCGGCACGGGCTCCGCCAGATCATCGGGGAAACGTCGGACATCGTCGCGGTCGGCGAGGCGAGCAACGCCGCCGAGGTCCTCGAACGCGCGCGCCCGGGCGAGTGCGACGTCCTGCTCCTCGACCTGGCGATGCCCGGTGCCGTCGGCGTCGAGCTGCTCCAGGCGGTGAAGCGCGCGAACCCCGACCTGGCCGTCCTCGTCCTGAGCATCCACCCCGAGGACCAGTACGCCGTGCGCGTGCTGCGCGCCGGCGCTGCGGGATACATGACGAAGGAGAGCGCGGCCGAGGAGCTGATCCACGCGGTCCGGAAGGTGCGCGCCGGCGGGCGCTACGTGACCGCGGCGGTTGCCGAGACGCTCGCCGGGTGGCTCGATCAGGACGGCACCCGATCGGCGCACGAGCTGTTGTCGAACCGCGAGTTCGAGGTGCTTCGCCTCTTCGGGCGTGCGCTCAGCGTGCGCCACATCGCCCGCGAGCTGCACCTGAGCGAGAAGACCGTGAGCACGTACCGCTCCCGGCTCCTGCGGAAGATGGACTGCCGGAGCACCGCCGAGCTGATCCGCTACGCGGTGCAGAACCGGCTCGTCGATTGACGCTAGAGCTCGACGAGACCGAGCTGCACGGCGCGGCGGAACAACCCGATCGCGTTGTGCACGCCGAGCTTCTGCATGAGCTTCGTGCGGTGGGTGTGGATCGTCCGGGGGCTCCGACCGAGCCGGCGCGCGATCTCCGGATCGGACTCGCCCTGGGCGATCAATGCCAGGACTTCCCGCTCGCGGGGCGTCAATGACACGTCGAGCCGCTCCACGGGACGGGCGGGCGCGGCGGGAGGATGCGGCTTCAGCAGCTCCGAGAAGAGCGGCCCGACGTACCGGACGCGCCGCCGGACGGCGTCGAGCGCCTTCAGCAGCTCGTCGGTCCCGCCCTCCTCGGCGACCCACGCCTCCACGCCGAGCGAGACGGCCGCGGCGACGTCCGCCGGCCGGTCGTGGCGCGCGATCGCGATCGTCCGCGGCGCCCGCTGGAGGTTGTGCAGGTCGGGCAGGCAGGCGAGCGCCGTCTCCGTGGCGGTATGCAGCTGGACGACCGCGATGTCCGGCGCGTGCTCGCGGGCGAAGGCGACCGCTTCGCTCGGCGAGCACGCTCCCACGACCGTGATGTCCCCTCGTTGTCGGAGCAGCGCGGTCACTCCCTGCTGCAGGAGCCGCGTCCCGACGATCATCACCGTCGTCCGCGTCGTGCCCCCTTTCTCGTCGCCCGAACTCGTCGACCGATTCCGGTCGACGGCGTCGGCTACGATTCTAGACGCGGAACGCACGGAGGGCCATTCGGCTACCGAGTGTAAGTAAAATCAGAACGGGCTGTCGGAGAGCGGTGGGCAGCGGAATGCAGGATTTGGATGGAACCGGAGCATCCGGGGAGGGCCCGCGATGGGCCCTCCCCGGCCACGAAAGAGGGACTCAGCTCGTCGGAGTCTTCACGCGAAGATCGTCCTGAACGGACCGCACGCCGGGCGTCGAGCGCGCCGCGACCGCTGCTGCGAGCCGCTGCGCCTCGTCGTCGACGGTGCCCGTCAGGCGGGCGACCCCGTTCTTCACGTCGACGCCGATGTCGGCGCTCTTCAGGTCGTCACGCGCCTTCAACCGGTCCTTGACGGCGTTCTCGAGGTCGTCGTCCTTCGCCTTCACCTGCTCCTTCTTCGCCTCCGAGACGATTTGGAGCTCGTTCACGACACGCCGGACGCCGGACACCTTCCGCGCGTCCTGCTCGGCCGCCGTCTTTGCTTCCTTCGACGGCACCGCACCCCAGAGCGTCACGACGCCAGCATTGGTGTCGACGTTGATGTCCATCGCGGGCGTGCGACCGTCGGCCAGGAGCCGCATCTTCACGTCCGTCGTGGTGAACGCGTCTTTCGCGCCCGTCGTGACGTCGTGCTTCACTCCCGCCGTGGGCGACTCGCGCGATCGGCGGATCTCGTCGTCGGCGAGACGATCGGGACTCTCGATCTCGCTCGCGACCTGGCGGACGCCGGGCACCCGACGCGCATCCTGAAGCGCCCGCAGATGATCGGATACCGAGTTCGCCTTGCCCGACAGGAGGACCACGCCGTCGTTCACCGACTGGACGGAGATGCTGCTGTCCTTGAGCGTCGGATCGTCCTTCAGGGCGCGCGTCACGTGGTCCTTGATCTGGGAATCGGAAGCCTTCGCCACCTTTTCCTCACGCGCCGGCACGACCTGGAGGAGATTCCGGACTTCCTTGACCCCCGTGATCTTCTTCGCTTCCTCGTCGGCGCGCGCCTTCTCGTCCGACGTTCGCACCTTGCCGTGCAGGGTCACGACGCCGTCCATGGTGTCGACGTTGACGTCCGTCGCATGGACGTCCTTCGACGTCATGAGAGCGATCTTCGTCTTGGCCGTGATCCACGCGTCCGAAACCGCGGCTCCCGCGTTCGTCGGGTGCCCGGTCACCAACCAGGCCGCCACGGCCGCGACGGCCACGTATCTCATCCAGACAATCCCACGCATACTCGTCCTCCTTTTTTTCGGCTTCACGTTCACGGTCACGGTGAGGGTGGCGGAACACCTCGGCCCGTCAGCAGGCCGACCGCCAGGAAGATCACCGCGAGCACCACGAAGATCCATCCGAACTCGGCCGACAGACCGGCCACGCCACGGAACCCGAGGAGGGCCGCGACGAGCGCCACCACGAAGAAAACCAATGCGTAATGCAGCATGCCGTCCCCCTTTCGCTGGTCAGAGCAACACCGCGCTAAAGCAAGGCGAGGGCCATGCCGCGAACACGGCGCGCTCGCACCCCGTGCGTCGACCGCTGTACGGCAGATCGACATGGAGGCGCGGCACGTCGCCCATCCCGACAGCGCCTGCGGTGCGGCGCGCGACTGCACGTCCGGCCGGTCGCGTATCGGCACCGTTCCTGCATTCCGGCTGCGCGAAAGGAAGGAAGGTGCGTGTGAAAACGCTCTCGACATGTCTTCTCGCCGCGGTGGTGGTTTTCGCCACGACCACCGCCGACGCGGCGCGAGTGAAGCGACTGCGACGGATGGTGGTCGTCGGCGACAGTCTCCTTTCCGGCTTCGGATCCGGCGGGCTCGTCGCCAAGGGCCGTCCCGGTCAGATCGACAGCGCGCCGGCGTTCATCGCGCGACGCGCGCGCGTCGCGCTCCCGCAGCCGCTCATGTCGAGTCCCGGCGTGCCGGCGCAGTACGTCATCGTCGACGCGAACCGGAACGGCGTCCTCGACCGCGGCGAGGTGCGGCGCCCGACGTCGAGCGTCGGCTTCCGTAGTGATACGGACCAGCGCGTCCGGAACCTCGCCGTTCCCGGCGAGGACAGCGCGTCGGTCTTCGAGACCGTGTCCGCGGCTGACGTCGCCGGCTCCATCTTCGGCGGCAACGTCGACGGGCGCCAGATCCTCAAGTTCCTGATCCTCGGGATCCCGTCGCACGGCGACTCGGTGTCGCAGCCGAGCCTCGCGCGGGACCTCCACCCGTCGTTCTTGCTCGTCTGGCTCGGCAACAACGACGTGCTCCCGATGGCGACGGAGACGAATCCCGACGCGACGACGGTCGGCGCCACCGAGTTCGGGAGCCGGTTCCGCCGGCTGCTGAACGCGCTCCCCGCGGTCGGGATGGCGGTCGCGAACCTGCCCGACCCGACGCGCGCTCCCGTGCTCCGGCGCGCGGCCGGTGAGGTGACGGCGTGCCGGATGCCCAACGGCCAGACGCAGCCGGTCGCGGCCGACGACCTCCTCTCGATCGACCTCGACCCACAGAGCCTCCCGACGCCGCCGTGCGGGAAGGTCCTCGATTCCGCCGAGCAGGCGTTCATTCACACGAAGATCGCCGCCTACAACGCGGAGGTGGCGGCGGCGGTGACCGACGTCGGGCAGTCGCGCGGCATCAACATCGCGCTCGTCGACGTTGCGGGCGCCGTCGACGACCTCGCCGCGCACGGCGTCGACCTCGACAACAACGGCACCCCGGACCTGACGACCCGCTACCTCGGCGGGATCTTCAGCCTCGACGGCGTGCATCCGACGCGCACCGGGCAGGCGCTCATCGCGAACCTCTTCATCGACGCGATCAACACGCGCTTCGGCGAGCAGATCCCGCGCGTCGACGTCGCCCGCGTCGCCTCCCGCGATCGCCTCGCGCACAGTCGGTTCCGGCCGAGCGGCGAGGTCCCGTTCGGACTGATCGGCGACACCGAGAACGACGACCTCGCGTCGTTCTTCGACGACGTCTTCGGTCGGATCGCCGACCAGGCGAGCTCGCTCGGCCGACGGATCCGGCGCATCTTCAACCGGTTCTTCTGACGGCCGGACTTCAGAGCGCGATCAGCGCGGGCCCGCTCTCGGCGTCGACCCGGCGTCGGCTCCCTTCCCGGCGCGGTGATCGGCGGGGCCGCGCTTCGAGAGGTTCCGTGCGGTGTTCACGAGCGCGACGTGCGAGAACGCCTGCGGGAAGTTGCCGAGGAGGCGTCGCGCGCGGGGATCGTACTCTTCCGACAGCAGCCCGACGTCGTTCCGCACCGCGAGGAGCCGCTCGAAGAGCGCGCGCGCCTCGTCGTGACGCCCGAGCAGGATCAGGTCGTCCGCCAGCCAGAAGGTGCACGGAAGGAACGCGCCCTCGCCGGGCGGGAGCCCGTCGACGTCGGCCGACGTCGGCGTGTGGTAGCGCTGCACGAACCCGTCGACGACGAGCTCGCGCTCGATCGCCTCGATCGTGCGCCGCACGCGGGGGTCCGTCGCCGGCAGGAAGCCGACCAGCGGGATCATCAGGAGGCTCGCGTCGAGGGCCTTCGCGCCGTAGGACTGCACGAACGTCCCGCGCTCCGCGTCGTAGCCGCGCTGGCAGACGTCGTCGTGGATTTCAGATCGGAGCTTCCTCCACTGCTCGACCGGGCCGTCGCACCCGAAGCGGTCGATCGCCTTCACCGCCCGGTCGACGGCGACCCACGCCATGACTTTCGAGTGCGTGAAGTGGCGGCGCGGCCCGCGCACTTCCCAGATGCCCTCGTCCGGCTCGCGCCAAGCGGACGAGAGGAATTCGAGGAGGACGCGCTCGAGCGCCCACCCGTGCGGCTCCGCCTCGATCCCCATCCGGCGCGACATGTGCATCGCGTCGATCACCTCGCCGTAGACGTCGAGCTGGAACTGCTCGACCGCCGCATTGCCGATGCGGACCGGCCGCGACGACTCGTAGCCCGGCAGCCACGGAAGCGCCTGCTCCGGGATGCGCCGCTCGCCCGCCGGACCGTAGACGATCTGGAGGTCGCTCGGCTTGCCGGCGGCCGCCCGCAGCAGCCAGTCGCGCCAGGCGCGCGCCTCGTCGACGTAGCCGGAGATGAGCAGCGCGTAGAGGCTGAAGGTCGCGTCACGGAGCCAGCAGTAGCGGTAGTCCCAGTTGCGCACGCCGCCGAGCTGCTCCGGGAGCGACGTCGACGGCGCGGCGACGATACCGCCGGTCGGCAGGTACTGGAGCGCCTTCACGGTGAGCAGCGAGCGGACGACCGCGTCGCGCCACTCGCCGTCGTACGAGCACCGGCTGCACCATTCCCGCCAGCGCTCCTCCGTATCCGCGACGGCGCGGAACGGGTCGTCGGATTCGGGTGGGTCCTCGTGCGACGCATGCCACGCGAGCGTGAACGGGACGCGCTCGCCGGCGGCGACCGTGAACTCGGCCACCGTCGTGAAGTCCCGACCCGACGTCTCGACGCCGGAGGCGAGGCACAGCGCGTCCGGGCCGGCGACCGCCCCGAGGCGTCCGTCGGGAAGGCGCCGGACCCACGGCACGACCCGGCCGTACTCGAAACGGATCTCGAGCTCCATGCGCATCGGGACGCGGCCGCGAACACCCTCGACGATGCGGACGATGTCGGGGTTCCGCATGCGGGGCGTCATGCAGTCGACGAGCCGTACGGTCCCGTCGTCGGTCTCGAACTCGGTCTCGAGGACGAGCGTGTCGCCGCGGTACGCGCGGCGCGTGCGTCGCACCGGCACGGCCGGTGCGACGAGCCACCGGCCATGGTCGGGCGTCCCGAGCAAGGCCGCGAAGCACGCGCCGGAGTCGAACCGTGGGACGCAGAGCCAATCGATCGACCCGTCGCGCCCGACGAGCGCGGCGGTCTCGTTGTCGCCGATGAGGGCGTAGTCCTCGATCCGGAGCGGCACCCGTCAGCGTCTCCGGAGCGCGACGGTCGTCGCCACCGCGCCGATCCCGGCCGCGATCGCGACGCCCGCGCGGACCATCGACCGCCGGACGGCGGCACGTCGCGGCTTCACGACCGAGTCCTCCGGATGGAGACGCGGCGGTTCGCCGCGGCCCCCGAGCGCGAGGACCTCCGCCAGATGGAGCGCGTGCCGGTTGCTCGCCTGCGCGATCTGCTCGCGGCAGCTGAAGCCGTCGGCGACGATCAGCGTGGAGAGGCTCGCCCGTCGCACGGCCGGCAGGAGCTTCCGCTCGCCGCAGGCCGTCGAGACCGCGTACTTGTCCTGCTCGTAGCCGAACGCGCCCGCCATGCCGCAGCAGCCCGCGTCGGGATCGTCGACGTCCATTCCCATCTTCGCGAGCAGCGCCTTCTCGTGCTCCACGCGCATGATTGCCTTCTGATGGCAATGGGCCTGGAGGACCGCGTCGCGCTTCATCTTCGGCGGGACGTACCCCGGGGCGTGCTTCTCGAGGAACTCGCTCAGGAGGAACGTCGACGCCGCGAGCTTCCGGGCGGCCTCGACGTCGGGCATGAGACCGTGGAGCTCGTCGCGGAAGACCGAGGCGCAGCTCGGCTCGAGGACGACGACCGGCGTCCCGTCCCGGATCGCCGGCCCGAGCGTCGCGAGGACGTCGCGCAGGTAGCGCTTCGCCCGGTCGAGCATGCCGTAGTCATAGAGTGGCCGCCCGCAGCAGACGTGCTTCGCCGGGACCTCGACGCGATACCCCGCCGCCTCGAGGACCTCGACCGCGGCACGCGCCGTCGCCGGGAAGAAGTAGTTGTTGAACGTGTCGGGCCAGAGGACGACGGGCCGTCGGTTCGAATGCTGCACGCCACGCCGGCGAAACCACGTCTGGAACGTTTCCGGCGCGAACGCGGGAAGCGAGCGCGACTGGGAGATACCCGCGGCGAGCTTCGCGACCGCCCGCACGCCGGGCAGCTGCGTCGCGAGGTTCGCGACTCCGGGCGCGAGCGCGGCGAGGCGCGCCCAGCGGTCGATCAGCCCGAACGCGTACGCGTGCCGCGGGCGGAGGCGACCGTCCCAGTAGTGGGAGAGGAACTCGGCCTTGTACGTCGCCATGTCGACGTTCACCGGACAGTCGTTCTTGCACCCCTTGCACGAGAGGCAGAGGTCGAGCGTCTCCTTCACGTGCTCGTCGCGCCAGCCGCCGGAGAGGACGTCGCCGTGCAGCATCTCCCAGAGCGCGTGGGCGCGGGCACGCGTCGAGTGCTTCTCCTCGCGCGTGACCATGTAGCTCGGACACATCGTGTCCTGCGGTCCCTTCGCATCCACCCGCCGGCACTTCCCGACGCCGACGCAGCGGAGGACGGCGTCGGCGAAGTTCCCGTGGTCGTCGGGATACTTGAAGTGCGTCTCCGGCTGCCACGGCCGGTAGTGCGCCCCGAGCCGAAGGTCCTCGTCCATGCGATGCGGATCGACGACCTTGCCGGGGTTCATCATGCCGTCGGGGTCCCAGATCGCCTTGAACTCCCGGAACGCGCGAACGACCTCGGAGCCGAACATCCGATCGAGGAACTCGGCTCGCGACTGTCCATCGCCGTGCTCGCCGGAGAGCGAGCCGCCGTAGCGAACGACGAGATCGACCGCCTCGTTCATGAACGCGCGCCACTTCGCGATGCCCGGAGCCGTCATCACGTCGAAGTCGACGCGACAGTGGACGCATCCCATCCCGAAGTGGCCGTAGAGTGCCGGGTTGTAGCCGTACTTCGTGAAGAGCGCGCGGAGGTCGCGGAGATACCCGCCGATCCGGTCGACGGGGACGGCGGAGTCCTCCCATCCGGGCCAGGTCGCGGGCTCGCCGGGGACGAACGCCGTCGCGCCGAGACCCGATTCGCGGATGTCCCAGACGCGTTGTTGCTCCTCGCGATCGACGAAGAGCCGCATGCTGGGTGCGGCGCGTCCGCCGGCGAGGTCGTCCATCATGCGACGGGCCCGCGCCTCGGCCTCGTCGCGCGTGTGCGCGCCGAACTCCACCACGAGCCAGCCGTCGCCCGGTGGAAGCATCGGGAGGTAGTCCCGGTGGAGCCCGCCCTTCACCTCGATGTTGTGCACGAGGCGACGGTCGAGCCCTTCGAGGCCGACCGGCCCGTACTCGCGGATCTCCATGATGTGATCGGCCGCCGTGTAGACGTCGGGATAACCGAGGAGGACGATCACGCGTTCGGGCCGGCTGTCGACGAGCCGCACGGTCGCCTCGAGGATCGTGACGAGCGTGCTCTCGCTGCCGACGAGCGCCCGCGCGACGTTGAAACGGCCGTCCTCGCCGGGCAGCAGCTGATCGAGGTTGTAGCCGGACACGCGGCGAAGGAGATTCGGATAGCGTGTCCGGATGAGTGGCGCGTAGCGGTCGCGGAGCGTCCGAACGCGGCGGAAGACGTCGCCCTCGCGCCCCGGCGCGCGCGTGCGGCGGTCGAGCTCGGCGTCGTCCATCCAGCCGACGCGCATCCGCGTGCCGTCGTAGAGGAGGACCTCGAGCTCGATCGTGTTGTCGACCGCCTTCCCCGCCATCTGCGCGTGCACCCCGCACGAGTTGTTCCCGAGCATGCCGCCGAAGCAGCAGTGCGAGTGCGTCGCAGGATCGGGCCCGTAGGTGACGCCGTGCGGCCACGTCGCGCGGACGAGCTCGTCGCAGACGACGCCCGGCTCGACGCGCGCGAACCCCGCGCGCGGGTCGATCTCCAGGATGCGGTGCATGTATTTCGGCCAGTCGATCACGACGGCGACGTTGCAGCACTGGCCGGCGAGGCTCGTCCCACCGCCGCGCGACAGGAGCGGCGCCCCGAAGGCGCGGCACGCGTCGACCGTCGCGATCACGTCGTCCGTCGTCCGGGGGACGACGACGCCGATCGGGACCTGGCGATAGTTCGAGGCATCCACGGCGTACAGGGCCCGGCTGCCGGCATCGAACCGCACCTCGCCGGCAACCCGCCGCCGCAGCGTCGCTTCGAGGCCGGCCGCGTCGACGTCCACGCCGGCGCGTTTGCCGACCCGGATCGTTACCTGTCGGCGGGCCGTTGCGGAGCTCGGATGGATCGACATCGAATCTCCTCTCACGCGATGCGATAGCGTTCGGCGTCGGCGCGCTTCAGCTCGAGGCCGAGGCCGGGGCGCGACCGATCCGGCTCGAGACACCCGCCTTTGGGACGCGGCGCACCGTCGAACAGCATCTGCTCGATGCGGACGTGGTCGTAGAAGTATTCGACGTGCCGCATGCGCGGAATTGCGCAGGAGGCGTGCGCGTGCAGCGACGGCGCGGTGTGCGCCGACACCGGGATCGAGCGGGCGGCGCAGAGTGCGCCAACGCGCATGAGCTCCGTGAATCCGGCGCAGCGGGTGACGTCGGCCTGCAGGACGTCGACCGCACCGGCCGCGAGCATGCGCTCGAAGTAGTGGAGGTCGTATCCGTACTCGCCGGCCGCGATGCTCATGCCGGCCGGGGCGCGGTCGCGCAGCAGACGGAGCCCTTCGAGGTCGTCGGACGAAACCGGCTCCTCGAACCATGCGACCCCTTCGCCGGCGAACGTCTCGGCCAGGTCGAGCGCCTGCTTGCGCGCGTAGGCGCCGTTGGCGTCGACGAACAGCTCCGCGTCGGCACCGATCGCCCGGCGCGCCGCGCGCACGCGCCGCGGATCCTCGTCGGGCTGCCGGCCGACCTTCATCTTCACGCGCGAAATGCCCTCGCGGACCCAGCCGGCGAGCTGCGCCTCCAGCCGGTCGATGCCGTACGACGTGAAGCCACCGCTGCCGTAGACGGGGATGCGCGCGCGGACGGCACCGAAGACGTCGACGAGCGGCAGGTCGAGGAGACGCGCCTTCAGATCCCAGAGGGCCGTGTCGACCGCGGCAATCGCCATCGACACGAGTCCCGGCCGGCCGACGTTCCGGATTTCGTGGACCATGGCGTCCCACGCCGCGGGCGGCGAGAGCGCGTCGCCCCCGCGCACGCACGGCGCGAGCGTCGCCGCGATGAAGGAGGCGGCGGCCGGTGCCGCGTACGTGTAGCCGAGGCCGCGCCGACCACCGCCCGACGCCTCGACCACGACGAGCGACGTCTCATCCCACGCGAGCGTGCCGTCGGACTCGGGACCGTCCGTCGGGATGCGGTACGCCGAGACGTCGAGCTCCTCGATCCTCATCGCGGGCGGGCTCTTCGTGACGCGCCTCGCCTCCCCCCTCACGCGAACAACGACCGCCGCTCTGCCGCGAGCTCGTCCATCATCCGCTGCATGACCGACTCGACGTACCGGCAGCCCGCCTCACCGGCCGTCTCGCCGCGCCCGGCGACGCTCCGGATCTCGTCGGGCGAGATCGGCGCCCCGAAGACGGTCGTCATCTTCGAGGGGTAGAGCGGCGGCGTCGCGAGCAGCAGCAGCACGAACGTCGACGACGAGATGAACCGCTCGTCCAGGGCGATCGCGCCGAGGATCCAGGCGACGAGCTGGAGCGGCAGTGGAACGGCCTCGAGGCCGAGGTAGCGACGCGCGCCGGTGAAGGTCGCGAGCGCGTGCATCCCGGGCGGCATCGGCATGGTCGCGTGGCTCCCAATCGTGACGAACGGCACGATCGGCACCTCGTTCACGAGCGCCAGCCGGACGAAGCCGCGCCGGTCGTGCAGCGCGACCTTGTAGCGATCCGAGAACGGACGCGTCGATTCGAGCTCGCCACCCGGGAAGATCGCGAGCGGCGACCCGCTCCGCAGCACGCCACACGCGTCCCGCCACGTCGCCGGGACGCCGCCGATCTTCGGGACGACGACGCGCAGGAACGGGGTGTCGTAGAGCCAGCGATGCGCGAGCGCGTACACGGCGCGGTCGGGCCCGAACTCGCGGAACCAGGCGACGAGGAGCATCAGAAGCTCCGCCACGCCGAAGCCGCTGTGGTTGCCGGCGAGGACGACCGGCCCCTGCGGCACGGCCGGGAGCCCGCGAACCTCCATCCGGAAGTAATGGTCGTAGAGGCCGGCGAAAGCGCGATCGAGCACGGCGATCAGCTCGACGTCGCGGCTCGCGTCGGTCCAATCGATCCGGCGGAGGCCGCGCAGATGCCGGAGCGACCACACCACGTCGAGCGCGGCGCGCTGGCGCCGGCGCCATTCCGCTCCGCGTCGGCGGTGGAGAGCCGAACTCTCTGACAGCACGTCTCGAATGTAAGGAGCGGCGCCCCGTCCTCAAATGCCGAGCAGGCGGTATCCGCCGCGCGCAAGAGAGTCGAGTGCGTTCGTGCTCAGCGGGCGTCGGCGAGCGCGACCAGCGCGGCCCGGTGGCCGCACATGCCGTGGACCCCCGGCGCGGGCGGCGTCGAGGCGGAGCAGAGGTAGACGCCCGGGAGCGGCGTACGGTGCGGCGCGAGGGCCGGAACGGGCCGGAAGAGGAGCTGGCGGAGATCGAGCGCACCGCCGTTGATGTCGCCGCCGACCAGGTTCGCGTTCTGCGCTTCGAGGTCCTGCGGGGTCCGGACGCTGCGCTCGAGGATGACGTCCCGGAAGCCGGGCGCGAAGCGCTCGACCTGCGCCTCGATCCGCGCCGTCACGTCGACAGTCGATCCGTTCGGCACGTGACAGTACGCCCACCCGACGTGGCGACCCGCGGGCGCACGCGTCGGATCGAACAACGTCGGCTGCGCGAGCAGCACGAACGGTCGCTCGGCGTGCTCGCCGCGCCACGCGGCGTCCTCGGAGGCGGCGATCTCCTCGAGCGTCGCGCCGAGGTGCACCGTCCCGGCGCGGCGACATTCGGCCGCTTTCCACGGGATCGGCTCGCGGAGCGCCCAGTCGACCTTGAACGCCGCCGGACCGTACCGGTAGCGCGCGAGCCGTCGCCGGTACCGCGCCGGAAGCCGGTCGCCGGCGATGCTAATCAGCTGTCGCGGCGTGACGTCGAGGAGGACGAGGCGCGCGGCGCCCACGTCGTCGAGCCGCTCGACGGGGGCGTCCGTCGCGATCGCGCCTCCGAGCGCGGCGAGGTGCGCGGCGAGCGCGTCGGTGAGCCGCCCCGCGCCGCCGCGGGGCGCCGGCCAGCCGACCGCGTGCGCCGCGAGCCCGAGCATCAAGCCGAACGCCGCCGAGCCGAGGCTCGTGAGCGGCACGGGGGCATGTGCGGCGAGCCCGGCGACCAGCCCGCGGGCGCGCGGCCCGCGGAAGAGCGACTCGGCGAGCCCGCGGGCCGAACGGATCGCCCGGAGCCCGAAGCGGGCGGCATGGATCGGATGGCGCGGAGGACGCGGCGAGGCGAGAACGTCGGCGAGGATTTCCTCCCATCCGCGGACGAGCGGCGCCATCAACGCACGGTACGCGGCGGCGTCGCCGCCGAGCGTCGCACCGGTGGCGTCGATCGAGCGCTCGACGAGCACGGCCGAGCCGTCGTCGAAGGGGTGCGCGAGCGGCGCGAACGGATGGATCCACTCGAGCCCGTAGCGCGCGAGCGGGAGCGTGCGGAAAAACGGGGACGCCGCGGCGAGCGGATGGACCGCGGAGCAGACGTCGTGGACGAACCCCGGGAGCGTCAGCGCCGCGGAGCGAAGCCCGCCGCCGACGGTCGTCTGCGCCTCGCGCACGCGCACGGCGCGTCCCGCCGCTGCGAGCGTGATCGCGGCGGCGAGGCCGTTCGGGCCCGAGCCGACCACGATCGCATCGCCGTCGCGGGCGGACATCGTCGCGTTATAGCCGCTGCACTCTCGGAGAGACGAGCGCCCTCCCGCGATACCGGCGTCCCGCAGTCCGCGCGACGGTGAGTCGAGGACTCGAGGACGGCGGTGCTCGCGGCGTTCCTCGGCAACCTGGCGCTCGCGGTGCTGAAAGGCGTCGCGGCCGCGATCACCGGCAGCTCGGCGATGGTCGCCGAGACGTTCCGCGGCCCGGTGATCGAGCCGACCCGGGCGGGCGAGCGCCCGCCGTTCGGCGCCGCCGCCTGATCGCCCCGCGCCCTTGACGCGGAGCCGGTTCTCGACGAAGGGACAGGGCCATGTGGATGATCCGGTGCCTCGTTGCAGTCCTCCTGCTCGGCGGATCCGTCGTCGCGTCCGCCGAGCTCCAGTCCGGCGACACGCTCGGGCAATCGAACTGGAAGGAGGCGGAGAACCTGCTGCCGCCGGAGATCCTGAAGCACTACG
>Ga0070741_10006908_pt1 | contig 23966 bp, 19 predicted proteins | sample Coa_R1_4_FD_66440 | JGI IMG/M metagenome (GOLD analysis project Ga0070741, IMG submission 66440) | Surface soil microbial communities from Centralia Pennsylvania, which are recovering from an underground coalmine fire - Coalmine... | ecosystem: Environmental > Terrestrial > Soil > Unclassified ...
TCCACCTCCGGCATCTGCATGACGATGTTGGCAAGCTGCGCCGTGTCGAGATAGATGGAGCGGAACAGCAGCTTGTCGGGCGCGTCATCCAGGCCGCGAATGATATGGCCGCGCAGCGTGTTGCCCTTGACCCCGCCGCGATCCTCCGACAGCCCGCCCTGCCCCCGGCAGTCGAGCGCCGCGACCGAGAAGCCGCGCGCCACATAGTTCAGCTTGTCGCACCACTCTCCGCTGTTGCCGGAGTAGCCGTGAAATTGCAGCACGGCGGGATGCGGTTCGGTCGCGTGCTTGGGCCGCAGGTATTTCGCATGGACGCGCGCGCCGCCCACGCCGGTAAAGTAGAGATGGAAGCACTCCGCAAACGGCGCATCCAGCGCGTGCGGCACGAGTTCCACCTGCGGATCGAGCGCGCGCATCTCCGCCAGCGCCCTGTCCCAGTAAGCGTCCATATCTGCCGGGCGCGGATTGCGGCCCGGATACGCGCGCAGTTGCTCTAACGGCATGTCCACGATGGGCATCGGTCTCTCCTGAAAATGGGGTGAAGTCTTAATCCAGCAGTCCTTTTTCCAGCCAGCGCTGCCGCAGTTCGCTTGCCAGCATCCGCATCGGGTCGCGCTTGCCGGTATCGGCCAGGCGCGTGTTCTCCGCCTGAAGCTGCGCGGCGTAGGCGTAGCGCGGTTCGTCGGTCTCGTTGACCAGGGAGCGGTGCATCAGATAGCGGTCGAAGATACAGGCATCGCCGGGCTGCATCGTTTCCAGCGGAAAGCCGTTCTCCGGCTCCTGCGCGGCCTCGCGAAAACCGGGCGCGGTCGTCACGTTCTCCTCGAAGGGCTGCCGACCGAGCAGATGGCTCTTCGGCGCGACCCAGAGAATGCCCTTGTCCGGCGTGATGGTGCAGAGCGCGATAAAGATGTTCAGCGCGCCGCCGAGCAGATGCGTGTACTGATTGTCCTGATGCCAGGGCAGGCCGTGACCGCCTTTTGGCGGCACGACGGCCAGCATTCCGTAGAACACGCGCGGCGGCCTGCCGAAAATGTCGGTGGCCGCTTCGATGACGCTCGGTTCCACCAGCAGCCGGTGCAGCTTCGCGTCCTGATCCGGTTCCGCGTGCTGAAACGTCTTGCCGCGCCAGCGCGCGTCATCGCCCAGAGAGGCCGGAGCCTCCCGCATCACCGCCGCGACCGACGCCTGAGGCGCCAGGCCGGGAACCACGACATAGCCTTCGCGATAGTAGTGTTCGATCTGTTCTTCCGTAAGCGCCACGCTTTCTCTCCTCCTGCGCGGTAGGTTCGCCATTTCGCCCCTCTGTCCCTCCGCTTTTTTGAGCCGCAAAGTCGCGAACCGGGCGGCGTGTTGGCCTAAAGTTCCTCTCATTCCGCCCCGAAAATAGACCTGCAACGGGGTGTGCTGTCCTGCGCGCCTCAGCCGATTTTTTACCGGGGAGAAAGCAGAGTTATGGTGGCGGCCGAGATGGAGCGGGCGGAGCGCGAGGAGCAGTTGGTGGCGTTCTGCCTGGCGAACGAGACCTACGGAATGGATATTTCCCTGATCCATGAGATCATCCGGCTGCGTGAGATCACGCAGATACCGCGCACCGCGCCCGACATCGAAGGCGTCATCAACCTGCGCGGCAAAATCGTACCCATTCTGGACCTGCGCAAGCGCCTGGGCCTGCCTGCCGTCGAGCGCACGGCAGCCACGCGCATCATCGTCGTCGAAGTCGCCGATTGCACGGTCGGTGTCGTCGTGGACGCCGTGACCGGCGTGCTGCGACTCTCGGACGCGAACATCGAGCCGCCCTCCGAACTGGTCAACGATCTGGACGCCGAGACGATTCGCGGCGTCGGCAAGACCGAAGAGAAGCTGGTCATTCTGCTGGATATGCCCAAAGTGCTGCGTGTCGCGGCGTAGAGATTTAAATCAGGGCGCGTTGACCCACACCGCTTGGAAATTGTATAAAAGCCGTGCTGGAGGCGGATTTTCCGCATTTCCGTCCGCAGGACGGTTGGCCGCAGGCCTGCCAGACGGGTATTTCAATGCCCGGCATAAGGATAGGGAAACCAGATGACAGAGGACATGAGCCAGTATCTCGGCGTCTTTCTCGACGAAGCGAGCGAGCAACTCGAACTTCTGGAACAGGACATTCTGAAGCTGGAGACCGAGCCTTCTCAGGAACTCCTTCAGGAGATATTTCGCGCCGCGCACACGCTCAAAGGCTCCTCCCGCGCCATGAACTTCGTGGCGATGGGCGAACTGACGCACGCGATGGAGGATGTCTTTGACAAGCTGCGCCAGAACGAACTGGAGGTCAGCAGCGCGCTGATAGACGCGCTGTTCCAGGGCCTGGACACGCTCAAGGCGATGCGGGACGAGATCGCGGCGGGCGGCAACAGTCGCATCGAGACGACGGAGCAGACCGCGCGGCTGCGCGCCGTTCTCGAAGGGAACGCCTTGCCTGCCGCCAGCGCGCCCCCAAGGGGAAGCGCGCCCGCTTCCGGCTCTGCCGCTGCCGAAGCCGCCTTCAAGATCGCGCTGTCCGATACCGAAGCGATGGCGCTGCGCGAGGCGCAGGCGGCGGGCTGCACGGCCTTCGGCCTCAAAGTGCGGATCGCGCCGGACTGTGTCATGAAGTCGGTGCGCGCCCTGATGGTCTTGCAGGCGCTGGAACGGGTCGCCTCCGTGCTGGCGATATATCCCGGCGAAGAGGCTCTCGAAAACGAGGAGTTCGACACCGAGTTCGAGATCATGCTGGTCAGCCAGGAGGGCGCGGAGGCGGTGCGCGCGGTCGCTGGCGGCATCACCGAGATCACGGAAGTCCTCGTGCGGCCCTGGACCCAGGACGAAGAGGCGTCTCCCGCAAAGCCCGCAGAGGCCACAAACGCTGCGCCGGAATCTGCCGCCCCTGTGGAGACCCCTGCGCCCGCGCCGGAACCGCTGGCCGTCGTGGATGAGCGGGTCGCGGATGTCGGGCCGGGGGGACGCGGCAAGCCGCCGGAAGAGATACAGAAGGCTGCCGCCGAAAAGAAGGCGACGCCGCAGGCGCAGACCGTGCGCGTAGATGTCTCCCGGCTGGACAATCTGCTGAACCTGGTGGGCGAACTGGTCATTGACCGCACGCGCATCGCGCAGTTGGGCGGGCGGTTCGAGCAGGCGTTCGGTTTCAATGATCTCATTGAGAGCCTGAATGAGGCGGCGGCGCACGTCGGGCGCATCTCCGATGAACTTCAGGAAGAGATCATGAAGGCGCGGATGCTGCCGATTGACAACGTGTTCAACCGCTTCCCGCGCATGATCCGCGACCTGGCCCAGAAACTCGGCAAAGAGGTGGATTTCATCGTCGAGGGCCGAGAGACGGAACTGGATCGCTCGGTCATCGAGGCCATCGGCGATCCGCTCATCCACATGCTGCGCAACAGCGTGGATCACGGTATCGAGATGCCGGACGAGCGCGAGAAGGCGGGCAAGCCGCGCACGGGAACGGTCTGGCTGCGCGCCCGGCACGAGGAGAACCACATCGTCATCGAGATTCAGGACGACGGCAAGGGAATGGACCCGGACAAGCTGCGCGCCAATGCCGTGAAGAAGGGGCTGATGACGCAGGAGGCCGCCAATCGCCTGACCGACAAAGAGGCGGTGCATCTCATCTTCGCCTCCGGCTTCTCGACCGCGCAGGTCGTCTCGGATGTCTCCGGGCGCGGCGTGGGCATGGACATCGTCAAGAGCAACCTGCAAAGGCTCGGCGCGCTCATAGACATCGAGAGCAAAGTCGGGGTCGGCTCGACCTTCACGGTGAAGCTGCCGCTGACGCTGGCGATCATTCGCGGCCTGCTGGTCACGGTGCATGGGTGCGTCTACGCCATCCCGCTGACCTCGGTCATCGAGACGATCAAGGTGGACGCGAGTTCGGTGCATATCGTCAACCATTGCGAGGTCATCGTGCAGCGCGGCAAGACGCTGCCCATCGTGCGCCTGCGCCATCTGTTTCATCTGGAAGAGGCGATGACGCCTGCGGAGCGCGCGCTGCTGCGGGAAGAGACCGGTAAAAAGAGTCGCGGCGGGAAGGGCGGCAAAGCGTCGCCCACGCCGGAAACTGCCGACGACGAAACGTTGGAGAGCTTCGCAACCGCCGCCGCGTCCCCTGCGAGCGAATCGCTCTACCTGGTCATCGTCGGCCTGGCCGAGAAGCAGGTCGGACTGGTGGTGGACTCGCTGATCGGCGAGCAGGAGATCGTCATCAAGACGCTGGGCAAATTCATCGGCGATATCAAAGGCATCTCCGGCGCGACCATTCTCGGCGATGGCCGCGTGGCGCTCATCCTGGATGCCAATGGACTTATCAATATCGCGATCGAGGAGAAAGGAAAGGCTTATGCCGCCTGATGTAAAGACTATCCGCATTGACCGTGCTGTTTTTCAACAGACCCTGGAGAAAAGACTGGCGGACCTGCCCCCGCTTCCAGCGGTCGTGACGCGAATCATGGAGACGGTCAACAACCCGGAGACTTCGGCAGCCGACCTGAATCGGCTGATCGCGATGGATCAGGGCCTCTCGTCGAAAGTGCTGCGCATCGTCAACTCGGCCTACTATGGATTCCCGAAGCGCATCAGCACGATCACGCACGCGGTCGTGATTCTGGGCTTCAACACCGTGCGCAACCTCGTGCTGGGCGTATCGGCCTTCGGGCTGCTATCGCAAAAGAGCATTCCCTACGGGCTGAACCGCAACACGTTCTGGGAGCATTCGGTGGCGGCGGCGGTGGCCGGGAGCATCCTGGCGAAGAAGCGGCTGGCGAAAGTGCGCAACGCGCCGGAAGAGGCGTTCATCGGCGGCCTGCTCCACGACATCGGCACGCTGTTCCTGGACAGCTACTTCCCGGTGCAGTATGCCGTCGCGATGGCGTTTGCCTCGCGGGAGGGCAAAACCTCCTGGGAGGCGGAGAACCTGGTGCTGGGCATTGACCATGTGACGGTCGGGCGGCGCATCGCCGAACACTGGAACTTCCCGCCACACCTGGTCGCGATGCTCAGCGGGCATCATGCGCCAGGCCAGTGCAAGGAGCAGTTCGACATGGCGGCGCTTGTTCATGCTGCCGACTGGCTGGCCTGGGAGTGCGGCTATGCCGCCTCCGAGCATACTGCGCCGCACGATCTCGCGCCGGAAGTGGCGGAGTGGCTGGCCTTCGACGACGAGTCGCTGGAATGGGCCAAGCGCGAACTGGAGATGCAGTTCAAAGCGGCGGAAGAGCTGCTGAAGATCGCCCGCAACGAAAGTTAAGCCGCCCTCACCCCCTCTCCCACAGCATGAGATAGGGAGAGGGGTGATTCTGTCTTTTGCTCTGCTACGAAAGGGCGTTCAGGTCCAGAAAGGCCGTGCCGCGCTCCAGTGCCTGATAGGTCGCTTCCACGATACGCCGCGCCTCCGGCAGCGTTTCACAGATGGCGATCTGCTTGGCGGCGTGGGTGGCTGTCTGCGGGCGAGTCAGTTCGACCGTGACATGGTTATAGCTGACGACCGTGCGGATGCTTTCCACAAAGTTCAGGTTCACAAGCTGGCGGTTCGGGAACTCTGCATCCCCGGTGAGAATCCACATAGCGCGGCCCTCCTCTCAAGATGATTCCGGTCTCAGGAATTCCCGCAGAACGATCAGCAGCGCAAAGACCACCCAGACCATAAACAGCCAGTTGACCCCGTTGACGAAGGTCTTCAGCGCGCTCTGCGCACCGCTGGCATTCACCCAGCCGGTATACTGGTTGAGCAGGTAACCGATGACAGCGGACAGAGTCGCCATGACAAACGCCGCCATGACCCGGATTGATTTACGCATGGGAGCCTCCTTCGACGGTACACGAAGCAGGATGTAGGAACTGCCTGCGCTCTCTATGTGCCATTATGAAACAGGATAGAGCCGGACACATCCGCGAAATGGCCGATTCTACAGGGAGACAGTAGGGTTTTTCCCGGCCCACGGCGAATCTGGCAGCCGAGACCAGACCCGCATGGGAGACACAGAAGCCGATGCGCTCTTTCAAGCCAGCGTTCTCGCGGCGCGCGGCAGCGCCGCTGCTCGTCGCGTTGCTGCTGTTAAGCCTGTCGCCCGGCTGCGGCAAGCGGGCGCCGAACGCGCCGAACGCCCCCGCCGCCCCCGGTGGGGTAGGCGCGGTATCGGGCGCGGTCCCGCGCGCGGACGGCAAAACCCTCGTCGCCGCGTTCCTCGACATCGGCCAGGGCGATAGCGCCGTCGTGGAGACGCCCGGCGGCAAGACGATCCTCCTAGACGCCGGGCCGCCCGGTTCCGACGATGCGATCCTGAACTATCTGCGCAGGCGCGGCATCACGCGCCTCGACTATGTCGTGGCGAGCCATCCGCACGCGGATCATATCGGCGGCATGGCGCGCGTCCTGGACGCCCTGCCGTTCGGCCCGGTCTACGATGCGGCGTTCGCGACCGGCTCCCAGGTGCAGGAACGCTATCTGACGGCGATCCAGAAACATGGCGGGCGGATTACAAAGGCCCGCGCGGGGCAGAGCGTGCCGATAGACAGCGGCGTGACGATGGAGGTGCTTGCGCCGCGCGATCCGCTCTTCGAGGAGAACGACTCGGACTGGATCAACAACAACTCGGTCGTCGTGCGCTTCGTCTACGGCAGGACACGGCTGCTGTTCACCGGCGATATGGAGGAGAAAGAGCGGCAGCGGCTCTATATGGCAGGAGCCGACCTGCGCGCCGACGTGCTGAAGGTGGCGCATCACGGCTCGCGCAACGGCACGGACGCGGAGTTTCTGGGCCGGGTGCAGCCGCAGGTGGCCGTCCTCTCCTGCGAACAGGGCAACGACTACGGCCATCCGCACAAAGAGGCATTGGAGGCGCTGCGCGCCGCCCAGGTTCCCTTCCTGCGCACCGACCTGCAGGGAACCATCACCCTCACCTGCGACAATCAGGGCCATATTCAGCAGCAGACCGAGCGCCAGGCCGATGCCGCCGCGCTGAACATGCCCGGCAATCGCAAGCTCTCCCGTCCGACACGGCCCGGACGCGAAGCCGGTAGCCGCGCGCCCTCTGCGCCGCCGAACGCCCCTGCCGCATCCTCAGAACCGTCCGGCGGGTTTATCGGCAACACGCGCTCGCACATCTATCATCCGGCCAACGCGCCGAATCTGCCCGCGCCGCAAAACCGCATTCACTTCAACAGCCGGGAAGAGGCGGAGGCCGCCGGATACCGCCCCGCCCGCAATGCCGACTGACATGGGAGCGCGCCGAACCTGCCAGAGGCAGGCAAATAGCGCACAAATGGCGATGGAAGGGACATTTTTTGCGGAAATGTCAAAAAAAGTCTTGACATACGCGAGCGGACTGTGATAAGATAGGGCTGTTATGATTTCGGTGCATTTCCTCGCTACAGATGCGCTGATGCCCTAGATAGCCCGAGCCTCCGGGTCATCCAAACAAAAGCGCACGCTTAGAAGGAACACCTCTTTCCGTCCTCGTATTAACAAGGCGACAGGCCAATGCGAATTGGCCCGTCGCCATTTGTTTTGCAGGACATCCCGCTCCGGCAGAGGCCGCCGGTTCCGTATCGTTCCGACGACTCGCGCGTGGAAGTCGTCAGCACGGGCGACGTTGCGGACAAGGAGACCCTACTCTTGACGCAATCGCGCAGACAACCGCCGAACGCCCACCCCGAACCCGCCCCGCCGCCGGAGGCGACCCCGCCTTCCGCCGCCGCAGAGACGTCCCCTCTGCCTCTCGAAAAGCGGATGCTCAAAGCCATCAACGCCACGCTGACGGAGGCGCTGCAAGTCCTGCTCGATGACATCCTCCTGCGCGCCTATTCGGGCGAAGGCGCTTCCATCTCCACCAGAGGCACGATCCAGCATAGCGCCGACGCCGACCACACCTACGTTTTCGACTATGAGGTTCAGGTCGCCTATCGGCGGGTCGAAAAGAAGCCGCCGGAAGAGGGTAAGCCCGAAAGCTAGGACGCAAAGCGCGCGGCCTTTTATGGCCGCGTTTTATCCGGGAGGGGGCTTGACCCGCGTGGGACGAGCGCGTATAATGGGCGCGCGGCTGCTTGTCGCGCGGGTTCGCGCGGCGCATCGGACGCAGGCGCGGGAAGCGCAGATACAAGACTATAGAGAGGCAAGGGAGGGCCGAACGTGAAGATCGTCGCCATCACCAACCAGAAAGGAGGCGTTGCCAAGACGACGACCTGCGCCAACCTCGGCGCGTGCCTGGCGGCGCGCGGACTGCGCACGCTGCTGATAGACCTCGATCCCCAGGCCAATCTGACCCTCGGACTGCGCTGCGACTCGGCCCCGCTCCCCTATGGCCTGCACGATGTCCTGCTCGATTGGGAGTCCAGGCCGCTGGCGGGCATTCTCCAGCAGGTCGGCGATCAGCCGCTCTATCTGGCTCCCTCCTCCATGCAGATGTCCTGGTGCGAGATGATGCTGATGCCGCTGGGCGGTTCGGCCTATCGCCTGCGGCACGCCCTGGAAGAGTTGGCCGAGACGCAGCCGTTCGACTGGGTCCTGCTGGACTGCCCGCCCTCGCTCGGCAAGCTGACCCAGAACGCCATCGTCGCCAGCACGCATCTGCTCATCCCCTGCGAACCGAAGTTCTACGCCTTTGCCGGTATGGACACGCTCAACAAGATGATCGTCGAACTGACGAAAGACCTGCGATTCAAGGTCGAACTGCTCGGCGTCCTGCTGACCATGTACGAGCGCGGCACGCGCCTCCAACGGGCCATCGCCTCCGAGATCAAGGCCCGGTTCGGCGATAAGGTGTTCGACACGGTGATCTATAAGAACGTGCGCCTCTCCGAAGCGGAGGTCGAGGGCAAGCCCATCATCGCCTTCGACTCGCACGCGCGGGGCGCGGAGAACTATCACGCGCTCGCCGAAGAGGTGCTGGCCCGCGCCAGCAGTAAGTAGCGAAACCCATCGAGATAGAAACCGAGGTCTATGCGCCTTTACGCCGTCACCATCTTCGTCAGCGCCTTCCTGCTGTTTCAGGTGCAGCCCATCATCGCCAAAAGCATCCTGCCCTGGTTCGGCGGAACCTCCGCCGTCTGGACGACGTGCCTGCTGTTTTTTCAGACCGTGCTGCTGCTCGGATACCTCTATGCGCACGGCCTGGCGGAGTATCTGGCGGACAGAAGGCAGCGGCGGCTGCATACCGCGCTGCTCGTCGTCAGCCTGGCCGCGCTGCCGATCCTGCCCCGCGAAAGCTGGAAGCCGACCGGCACGGAAGAGCCGACCCTGCGTGTCCTGCTCCTGCTGCTGGTCACGGTGGGCCTGCCCTACTTCCTGCTCTCCACCACCGGGCCGCTCCTCCAGGCGTGGTATACGCGCGGCGGGATGCATGGCGGCAGGCCGAGGCCGTTTCCGTATCGCCTCTACGCCATCTCCAACGCCGGTTCGATGCTGGCGCTCATCACCTACCCTATCCTCGTGGAACCCCGGCTCACGCTGCATCAGCAGGCGTGGACCTGGTCGGCGGGCTACGCGCTGTTCGTGCTGCTGTGCGGCCTCCTGGCCCTGCGGACGCAGCCGCGCGCGGTCTCTCTGCCGGAGACCGATGGCGAACGCGCTGAGCCGACAGCCCCACCGGAACCTGCGGTCAAACCGACCTGGCAAATGGCGCTGTTCTGGGTGGCGCTGTCTGCCTGTTCCTCCGTGCTGCTGCTGGCCGTCACGACGCACCTGACGCAGAACGTCGCGGCGATTCCGTTCCTCTGGGTGCTGCCGCTCAGCCTCTACCTGCTGAGCTTCATCGTCTGCTTCGGGAGCCGGACATGGGAGTGGAAGAAGCCGTTTCTGGCGCTGCCGCCGCTGGCGCTCGGCGCGATGGGCTATGCTGTCGTGAACACGTTCCAGAACCTGGACGTGGAGTTCCTTGTGCCGCTGTTCGCGGCGGGCCTGTTCGTCTGCTGCCTGCTCTGTCACGGCGAACTGGCGCGTCTGAAGCCGCATCCGCGCTACCTGACGGCCTACTACCTGATGATCTCCATCGGGGGCGCGCTGGGCGGGCTGCTGGTCGGCGTGGCGGCTCCGCACCTGTTCTCCGACTACTACGAACTGCCGCTCGCCCTCGCGGCCTGTACGCTCCTCGCCCTGTTCGTGCTGTACTACGACCCGACGACGCGCGGGTGGGACCTGAACTGGCTGGCGCTCTGCGCGCTGACCGCGCTGTTCCTGCTCTACCTCGGCAAGAGCGTCGAGGGCGTCCATGAGACGTACCGCCGGATCGCGCGCAACTTCTACGGCGTGCTGCGCATCAGCGACCCCGATGACCCCCAGAGCGAGGACGCCGTCCGCACGCTGACGCACGGCACGATCCGGCACGGCTCGCAGTTCCTCGCGCCCCAACGCCGCCGCGAGCCGACGACCTACTATGGCCGCGATTCCGGCATCGGGCTGGCGATCCGCATCGCGCAGGCGCACCCGCAGGATCGAATCGGCATCATCGGGTTGGGAACGGGAACCATTGCCGCTTACAGCCGCCCCGGCGACGTGTATCGCTTCTACGACATCAACCCGCTCGTCGTGCAGATCGCCCGCACCGAGTTCAGCTACCTGAAAGACTCGCCCGCCCAGATCGAGATCGCGCTCGGCGATGCTCGCCTGTCGCTGGAGCGGGAGCCGCCGCAGCGCTTCGATGTGCTGGCCGTAGACGCCTTTTCCAGCGATGCCATCCCGGTGCATCTGCTGACGAAGGAGGCGCTGGCCCTCTACTTCCGACACATGAAGCCGGATGGGATCGTGGCCGTCCACGTCTCGAACCGCTACCTGGAACTGGAACCGGTGGTCGCGCAGGCGGCGCTGGCGCTGGGAAAGCAGGCCCGGCTGGTCGAATCGGGAGATGATGACGACAACGAGATCGCGGCGGCAAGCTGGGTGCTGGTCGCCAATCGGCCCGAAATCTTCGATTCGCCTGTCCTGAAAGACAAGACCTCGCCCATCAAAATCCGCCCCGACCTGCGCACCTGGACGGACGACTATAGCAACCTCTACCAGATATTGAAATGACCCTTCCTGTCGCTGAAATTCCGCTTCCCTGTGAAATGCGTCACACCAGTCTGTCTTTTGGCCCGCAAATTGCAGGAGGAAGATCAGCGCCTCATTCGACCCATGAAGACCGTATAAAAGCGCCTATGCCGCCGCAACGGCCCGCTCTGCGGCGCACGCGACCCGAGGAGACGGCTTTTCGGGAACTTTGCGTAGTTTCAAAGCAGACAGTCCATAACGATACCACGCATTCGACCCCGCAGCAGGTTCTACGGACGAGAAACGTTCATCCACTACGCAGGTTTCACGCATCCTTGTGGCAGCCTGACAGCGCCCCCTTGATGTCGAGAAGGAGGATAGTATGAAACCTCACTACCCCTATGCGCTCAGTTTGCTGGTTCTGAGTACACTGATTGGGAAACTGGCCCTGGCCGCTCCCCCATCCGTCCGAAGTGCGGGCGCGTCTCCACCGACGGCCCTCTCTGCCCGCAACGACTCCGGCGAGTTGCGCACCGTTTTCCTGAACGGAGCGTCTCTCGATCTGCACAATCCGTTCTTCCAGAGTCTGGGAACCAACGGGCGCGCGTGCGTTACATGCCACGTTCCCGCAGACGACTGGACGATCACGCCGCAGCGCGCCCAGGCGCGTTTTCTGGCAACTGGCGGTCACGACCCACTCTTTGCGCCGGTGGACGGCACGAACTCCCCAAATGCCGACCGGTCTACCCTGGCCGCGCGATGGAAAGCCAGCAGTATGCTGCTGCGCAAAGGGCTGATCCGGGTCGGAATCGGCATCCCGGACAACGCCGAGTTTACCCTGGAAGCGGTGGACGATCCCTACGGCTTCGCCAGCGCCAGGGAGCTTTCGCTCTTCCGCCGCCCGCTTCCCTCGACCAACCTGCGCTTCCTGACCGGGGTGATGTGGGACGGACGCGAGTCCGCGACGCAGACCGGAACCGCTCCCTTGAGCGCCGTGCTGACCGAGGACGAGAACCACGCGAACCTGATCGCCGATCTCAAGCACCAGGTCAACGACGCCACGCGAGGACATGCGCAGGCCGCCTTCGATCTGACCGAGGCGCAGCAGCAGGCCATCGTGGACTTCGAGATGGCGCTGGCTACGGCGCAACAGTCGGATGTCGGCGCGGGGCCTCTGGATACGCAGGGCGCGCAGGGCGGCCCGGCGAACCTGGCGAGGCAGCCGTTCTATATCACCATCAACGATGCCCTCGGTGCGGATCGTTTCGGCCAGCCGTTCGATTCGTCGGCCATGACCCTCTACAACGACTGGCTCCATAGCGCGAACCCGCGCCGCGCGCAGATCGCGCGGGGAGCCGTCCTGTTCAACACCAAGCCGATTCTAATCGCCGGGGTCGCGGGCCTCAACGACGACCTGAAACAGCCCGTCCTTGCAGGAACCTGCACCACCTGCCACGACTCCCCGAACGTCGGCAATCACTCCGTCCCACTTGCCATCAATATCGGGCTGTCGGACGCTTCCCATCGCACGCCGGATATGCCGCTCTATACGCTGCGCAACAAGCAGACCGGCGAAACGGTGCAGACCACCGATCCAGGCCGCGCGCTGATCACCGGTAAGTGGGCGGACATCGGCAAGTTCAAAGGGCCGGTGCTGCGAGGGCTGGCGGCGCGCGCGCCGTATTTCCATAATGGCCTCGCCGCCAATCTGGAAGAGGTCGTCACCTTCTACGATACCCGCTTCCACATCGGCCTGACAAAGCAGGAGAAGGCCGATCTGGTCGCCTTCCTCAAGACGCTCTGAATCGCCGGCGCCTGACCTTCCCAAAAGCAGGGCGGACGCCCGGAGAGAAAGCAGGCCTGCCTCCTTGCCTTTCGAGGAGGCGGGCCATGTTGCGTCGAATAGACGCGCGAGAGGCGGCACGCAAACTGGTGTGCCGGGCCGTTCGCTTCATGACCTGCCGATCCGAGGAGAAACCCCGATGAAAATCTCGATTGCATCCTACAGTTTTCACGGCCTGCTGGCGGAAGGCAAGATAGACGCCTTCGGCTATCTGGAAAGCTGCAAATATCGCTACGGCCTGGACTCCGCCGACTTCTGGAACGGGCTGATCGGCACGACGGACGAGGCGTACCTGCGCAAGGTGCGGCAGGAGGTCGAGGCGCGCGAGATGACTGTCGCCAACTACCATGCCGATGGCCCGCATCTCTGGGAGGACGACCCGGAGGCGCGCGAACGCAACTATCAGAGCGCCCTCGTGCATCTGCGCGCGGCAGCCCTGCTCGGAGCGCAGACGGTGCGCTTCGACACGGGCGGCGCGGTCGGCCCGATGACGACAGAGCAGTTCGACTATCTGGTGGCGCGGTATCAGGAGTACTGCCGCTTCGCCAACGATCACGGCTTCCGCGTCGGGCCGGAGAACCACTGGGGCCTCTCGCTGATTGCGGAGAATATGGAACAGCTCGCGCGCGCTGTGGACAGCCCCGCCTACGGCATTCTGCTGCATATCGGCCACTGGGAGGACGGCGACGAGGAGGGCGGCGACCGGCGGCTGGCTCCCTGGACGATGCATACCCATATAGATGCGCGCATCACCCGCACCTGCCTGGCGGAGCGGATGAAACTGCTGCTGGAGGCCGGGTATTCCGGTTACTGGGGCGTGGAGCATCACTCGGCGCAGAACGAGTACGCGGAGGTCGGCTATCAACTGGCGGAGGTACGGCGCGTGCTGGCCCGCTGGCAGTGGGAGACGCACAACACCGAGACCATCGAGGCGCTGCAGGGCAAGCCGGGGAATCCTCTCCTCACGCTGGAGCAGGAGGGGCTGAACTGAGAAGCAGCAGGGGAAACGACACCATCGTCTGAACTGGGATTTATGGGATGATAGGATGGACTAGGATTAAGCCAAGCCCAATCACAGTCCATCCCATAATCCAACGAATCACAGTTCAGATGTTCCGCGAACTCATTTGCCGGGCAGAACAACGTTAGGAAAGGAAGTCAGGAGATTGCCGAAACGGGTTTCTGTGCTGGCGGCGCTGACCATCGGCGCTGCCATCGGTTTCTCGGCGCTGTGTTGGCAGGCGCGCTCCGAGGCGCGCGGTCCCGACGGAGCGGGCAAAGCCGCCGGGGTAAAGGAGGACGTCATCTTGCCGGAATGGGGGAGACGCTGGCAGCCGGTTCTGCCCGCGCGGGAACGCCATCCGTTCCTCTTCTTCGACGAAACAGACCGGGAACGGATGCGGCAGCGTATCCACCGGCCCCCCTTCTCGCTCTGGTGGGAGGGACTGCATCAGCATCCGGTGCGCAGCACGCCGGCCTTTCTCTGGTGGCTGACCGGGGACGAGGCGGCGGCGCGGGCCTGCCGTGATGACCTGGCGAATAACCCGATCTGGCGGCAGCAGCCGCAGGGCTATCTGGAGCCTAGCTCCCATCATCTGGGCGATGCGGTGGCGGCCTACGACATCCTGGCGGCGTGGAAGGGGCTGGATGCGGCCTCCGCCAACGCGATCCGCCGCCGCATCGCCGACGAAGCCGACCACTACTACGAGGCGCTGGCGACGGTGGACGGCGGGCGTAATTACGGCAACCAGCGGGTTCTGGCAGCCTCGGCGCTCGGTCTGGCGGCGCTGGCGCTCTGCGAATATAAAGAGTCGCGCCATACGCCGCAGGAGTGGCTGACCCGCGCGCTGCACGAGATTCGGCGCGACGAAAACTTCTGGTTCTTCCGGCCCGGCGGACTGTTCGTGGAGGGGGTGGGCTACACCGCCTACATGAACGTGCAGTTCGTGCAGTTCGCCATCGCCTACGAGCGCGCCAGCGGCCAGTACCTCTTTGATGATCCGCGCCTCAAGGAGTGGCTGGCCTTCGCCGCCTACCAGACCCAGCCCAACGGGGCCGTCATCCCCTGGGGAACCTGCGAGACGCAGGACAAACTCGACTTCTTCGTTCCCCTGGCAAACTGGCGCTATGGCCGCAGCCAGACGGCCCTGTTCCATCATATCGCGAACACCGGCGCGATGTCCGACATCCATCCCTACCACGCCCATATCGCCATTGCCCAGTACGACCCGGAGGCGTCCGGGCCGATGCCGCCGCCTTCGCGCGCGTTCCCGGCCTCGCAGACCGTCGTGCTGAAGAGCGGGTGGGGCCATGCGAGCGTGGGAGTCTGGTTCGCCGGAAAGGATGGAACCTGGCCCTATCCCCGGTTCTACCCGACCTACAGCCAGGGCGACTGCGGCCATTTCGTTCTGGTCGCGTGGGATGAGGCGCTGGCCGCCGACTCCGGCTACGACCACTGGCAGAGCCGCGACTATTACGGGCCGGAGTTCCATAACGTGCCGCTGATTGACGGGCAGGGGCCGACGGCGGAGACGTTCGGCACGCTCTCGAATATGGTCACGAAGGGAGCCGTGCAGCACGCCACGATGACGGCCCACTATCAGGGCTGCACCTGGCGGCGCACGCTGGCGCTGGTGCGGGGCCGGTACGTAGTCATTGCGGATCGGTTCGTCACCGACCGTGAGCATGACTACAGATGGCAGGTACGCTCGACCTGCCCCCCCGATCTCCCCGGCACGAAACTGGAAACGCGCGCCGTCACCTGGTCGGGCCTCTCCCCGGAAGGCTGGCGCGACCTGAAGGCAGGCGAGACGGAACTGACGACCATCGTACCGCCCTTTGCCCGCCTGAGCCTGGAAAAGGGGCGCTGGCGTCCTATGTCGCATCGCCCCGAATTCGTCAACCAGGTGGCGGTGGCGCAGTGGCGCGCGGCCTCGACGACCGCGCTCTTCGCGCTGCTTCCCAACCGAAAAGCGCAGCGCGATCTCACCTGGGAGGCGGGCGAAGGACAGAACCTGAGAATCCGGGGGCCGGGGTGGACGGATGCGGTGCGGATCGAAGGCGATCAGCTTGTCATCGCCTCCTCGGAAAGCCGTCAGAGCGTCAAGATAAGACTGTAATTCGCTTGTTTCCTGCCGCGTATCACAGCGCGGCAGGAATCCCTCCTTGCCTCGCGAATCTCTCCTCAACGCCCCTGCGCTACGACACTGCTCTTTGTCACACAGGAAAAACCAATCTATGAAAATGGTGCAAGACGCTGATAGGCTGCGCCCCGTTCTCTATCAGAGAAGGCCCGCATCAGCGAATGCGCGACGCTCTCAGAGACTGTCATCTTCCTCCGTTAATCGTTCAATTCTACGCTCCTCTCTTCCGCGCCAGCGCCTTTTGCAGGGTTTTGGAGAGCGAAGGGCCAGCCACATCGCTGCCCGAGGCCAGGACTTCGCCGGAACTCCCGTCTATCAGATAGGCGGTCGGCAGGCCGGTGACGCCATAGAGCTGCGCGATCTCCGCCTGCCAGCCCTTGCCGTCGTAAATTTGCGGCCAGGGAAGCTTGTTGGCCCGCGTGAAATCTGCCAGTTTCGCCGCCGCGTCCTCTTTATCCAGGCTGACCCCCAACGCCTCGAAGCCCTGCGCATGGTACCGCCGATACGCCTCGGCCAGATAGGGTAGGCCCGCCTGCAGGCTGTCGCCCCAGGTGACCCAGAAGTAGAGGAGAACGATTTTGCCTTTGTAGGCATCGGGGAAGCGGATCGTCTTGCCGCTCGTCGTCCTTGCGGTGAAGGGAAGCGCCTTCCTGCCCGGTCGCAGGTCGGGCGGCGGGGGGATCTCGGGAACGCTCTTGTCGGACTTGCGCAGGGTGAACGTCTCGCCGCTGGCGCCCATGTCCGCGATCTCGTAGGTCGTCCCGCGAATATTGAAGGGATGGAGGACGTTGAACGCCTCGCCACGCCGCTCGAAAACGCCGTTGCCGTTCACGTCTATCTGCAGCAGAACGCCCCCGGCCCGGTAGCCTTGCCAGCCCCGGAAGTCCCCTGTCGTGACCAGGTCAACGAGGCCGACATCGTAGGTCGCGCCGCCCAGCGTTATCTTTCCTACACAGCCGTAGTCGGCGTAGTAGAGCAGCGCATCCTGATTCTGCGCCTGCTCCGTATCGTCCTTATCGGCGCGGAACACGCCCAACCGCAGCGGCTGCGGCGTCTCGCCGAAGAAGACCGGCACGGTGATATAGCCCTCCCACGCCGTAAACGTCTGGCCGCTCTTGCCCTGATAAGGATGGGCTTTCCATTCGGGGGCCGGATCGTTGGTCAGGTCGCCGTCCGCATTGGCGTCTACATAGAGGCGTGACTTGCCTTTCACGCCCTCGTCCAGAATGACGGTCGCTATCGTCTGGCGCTCTTTCGGCCCTAGAGGCAGCAGGCCGTAGCGCGGCGCGACCAGGCCCGCCGGGACCTTTTTCACGGTCTGCGGCGGATTGATGGTCAGCACGAGGCGCTGCGGGGTTCGCCAGGCGTACATCGGCGCCGCTCCCGACGGCAGCAGCTTGAGATGGATCGTATCAGCCTGCGCCGCCGCCCCGGTCAGCAGCGCCAGCGCGACCAGAATCTTCATGACCTTACCCTCCGGCTCTGGGCGCAGCCCATGCCTGTATAGGGCGCGGCTTGCCGCGCCCCTACTGTGTTGCGCTTATAGGGACGGGGGGATGCTCTACCGTTTGAGACGGTTGATGACCTTCCAATCGGCATCGTTGCCGAGGCGGCTGATCTCCGGGCCGATGGCCGCGACATACTTGGCCCGGAACACGTTCGGGGGGACATGGTTCGGGTCGGCTCCGACCTTGTAGAAGGCGATCTGCGCGATGCGCGTGCCGGGATGCAGCACGATGGGCGTATCGCCCAGGTTTTGCAGTTCCAGGGTCAGGCAGCCGGTAAAGCCGGGATGCACGGCGGTCGCGGTCGCGATGATGAGGCCGATGCGCCCCCAGGACGAGCGCCCGATGACGGAGCCGGTCAGGTCCATCGGCACGCGCAGATACTCCAGCGTGGCGGCAAGCAGGAACTGCTGCGGGTGGATGACGATCTCGCCCTCCATGCCCACGTCGAAATGCTCCTGCGATTGATAGACGGTCGAGAGGGCGGCAGCGTCACGCGCGTCTATTTCGGCGAAGTGGGAGCGTTTCGCGACGATGAACTGCGGCCCTAACCGCAGGTCTACGGCGGCGGCATGATCGGGTATCTGCTGCGCCGCGTTCAGAATCGGCGTGATGACCAGTTTCGCCGGAAACTCGCCGCGCATCCGCTCCTTGATCTCGGTTCCGCTCAGTACAGATGTCAAGGCTAGGCTTCCTTCCTTGACCTAACCCCCCAGCTCCCTTCCCTGAATCGTTCGTTCCTCACTGGGAGGGGGAGAGTCCAGAACGGTATTTGCCCCTTCCCTTTAGGGAGGGGGTTGGGGGTAGGTCTACTTCTCTCTGGCTTCTTTCCAGCGCCGCGCGATCTGCGACAGTTCGATTCCCTTCGTCAGCAGGCGATTGAGAACCTGCTTGGCCTCATAGCGGTCTTCGGCGGTCTTCGAGCCGAGGATGTGATAGAGGTCGTCCATGTGGAGCAGATAGAAACTCCATCCCGCGTTGAGAATGCTCACCTCATCGGCAGGCTGCGCGGACTCGACCGCGTTGATGTCCAGGTCGTTCGGCGGCAAAAGCTGTCTCAATCGCTCCCACAGGCGCGGCACGTCCCGGTCGAAATCCTCCGGCGTGTAGCCAGAGATTTCGGGCAAGTGATTGTGCAGCCATTCCCGATGTCCGGTAAGCCCTGGCTGTGGCTCCCGCTCTTCTGTACCTGTCCAACCCACCTGCTTTTGCCATGCAGTCAATAGTTTTCCTACCTGTGGATGATCTCGCCACCCTGTATTCTTCAGGAAGTCGAACGCGAACCTCAGGCGCGTATGGGCTAGAACATAGGTCTCATTATTGGTATCAGCAAGCGTCTCTATCCAGGCCGCCAATGCAAAGAAGAAGGCTGGCCCTAGCGCATGAGCCGCAAACGCAGTGGTAGCTAAGCCAAAATCCGCTGGAAGCCTCTTAGCGAACAGCAGGTGAACTGGCAAGCAGGATAGCAGCACATTCTCTTGTTCGCCCTGTGGATAATGCACCGTCAAGAACCATTTTGGCAAGTCAACTGGCATGTCACTACAATTCAGAGTGAGTTCTTGTACGCACTGGTTGAACTGTGCAAGATGTTCCACTACATCATACTGATTGTCATGCTGAGAGCGCATTAAAAGCAGAGCATCCGGGGCAATTTTGTCTGCAAAGGCTTGACATACAATACCGATACCAGGAGGAACTATTGGCGGCGCATAGGTCAGTTCAGCCGTCATATTGCGCATCTGTTCGATAAGAGAGCGGCAGGTATTGAGATGCTGTAGGGAGTGAGTGTCAGCTTGTCCTGCCCAACGGTCGGCGGCTAGAGCCGCTGTTTCCGCTACGACAATCAAATGGCGGCGGAGGGCGGCGGCGCGGCGGGATTCCTGGGCGGGCGCAGCCTGGAGCGTGCGCGCCAGACTGCGCGCCCTCTCGGAAATCGCCTGGTAGCCGCCAGTGATGGGAAAATTCGTGGATTCTTCGGGCATGAGGATGATGAGATCTCCCCCGGCCCCACTGCAAGGGCCGGGGGAGATTAGGTCACGCAAACTTGGGGTCGGTGACGCGCTGTTCGCGCAGGTTCGTCTTGGCGCGGGAGGATGCTTTTAGCGCCTCAATCTGGCGGTCGTACTCGGCGCGATTGACCGGAACCTCCACCGGCTTGCCGCTCTTGCCGGAGAGGATGATGCCGTTGATGAGTTCGACGGCGTTCAGGCCCGCCTCGCCGGGGGTCATCAGCGGCTCATTGTAGAGGATGGCCCGCGCGAAGTTCTGCGTGATGACGCCATGTCCCTGCATCTGTCGGGCGGGCGGCAGTTCGACCGGAACCTGCTCCGCTTTTGGAGCGCCCCACATCACGTCCGTGTTCTTCGTGTAGTCCCGGATGGAGGTCTCCACCTTATAGACCTTCAGATCGCTGCCGTGCAGGACGACTTTTCCCCTGTCGCCGCAGATTTCGAGCATCTGATGCTGCGGCACTTCCGTCGTGCTGGCATAGAGATAGCCGTGCGCGCCGTTGGCGTAGTCCAGGACAGCGAACGCCTCATCCTCCACCTCGATGTCGTGGAGGCGCGTGCGGGTCTGGCCGGTGATGCGGGTGGGCAGGCCGCCGAGCCAGCTAAACAGGTCGAGCAGGTGCGGAGCCTGGTTAATCAGCACGCCGCCTCCCTCGCCTGCCCAGGTCGCGCGCCATCCGCCCGAATCGTAGTAAGCCTGGCTGCGATACCAGCCCATCACCAGGCTCGTGCGGTAGATCTCGCCGATCTCGCCCGCCTCGATGATCTTCTTCGCGGCGATGTTCTGCGGCTCCCCGCGCATCTGGTACATCACGGCGAACTTCTTGCCGGACTCTTTGGCCGCTTTGATCATCGCGTCCGCCGCCGAGACGGTCACGGAGATCGGTTTCTCGGAGAGGACGTGCAGGCCGCGCGCAAAGGCGTCAATCGCAATCGGCGGGTGGAAATAGTGTGGGGTCGCGATAATGACCGCGTCCACCAGGCCGCTATCGAGCAGTTCGGTATGCTTCGCGAAGCCCGGAACGTTGTATTTGGTCGCGACACTCTCCCGAACTGCGTCATCTATATCGCAGATGGCCGTCAGTTCCGTTTCGGGTATCTCCGGGATGATGTTGCAGTGTCCCGATCCCATGCCGCCCGTGCCGATCACGCCAATTCGCACCTTGTCGGTTGCCATCCGATACTCCCTCCTTTGGTTGCTCAGTTGGCAGCACTATTCACCGTGAGCATCGGACATACCTGCGTCTGTTTGTCCAGAGCGCCGACGAAAATCAGGCGCAAGGTCTGCGGGGCGGCTTTTTCGGGGGCCGTCAGCGTGACAGCGACTTCGGAGGTCTTGGCGGCGATGGGCTTGAGGTCGGCTTTGAAGCCTTCCGGCAGGCCGCGCACGGAGAGCTTGATCTCGCCGTCCGTGTCGGGCTTGCGGGCGGCGCGCAGGGTGATGGAGAGCGGCTTGCCGGGCGCGAGAGACGCCGTTACCGGATCGGCGCGCAGGGTGAAGCTTTCGGCCAGTTCTGTCACGGCCAGCGGGTTGAGCAGGCAGGGGCGATAGGGCTGGCGATAGCTGTCATCGGTAAACATGCCGGGGTCTATGGCGCGGGGAAGATACTGTTCCCGCGGGATGGCCTCGCGTTCCACCGTCTTTCCCGCGATGGTCGCGCATCCCACGATGCGGAACGTCCGAAAGTCGAGCGCGGCCCCCGGCTCAGCGGCAAGCGTAAATTCGGCGCTCAGCTTGCCTGCCGGAATGACGCCCTCCCTGCACGTCACGCCGGGCGGCAGTCCCTCCGCGCGCAGGTGAATTTCGCCCTCGAAGCCGCCTGTCCGCTCTGCCGCCGCCGTGAGGATCGTCGCCCCGCCCTGCGCCACGTCCGTCTTTGCGGCGTTCAGCAGCACGCGAAAATCGGGAACGATCGGGACGATCTCCAGCCGGAAAAAACAGTCCGGCCCGCCCTGCCCGGTCAGGTTCGTCACCTCGGCGCGGTAGGCACCGTTCGCAGGCGCTTTCCACTCCAGGCGCGAGTCCTTGCCGATGCCCGCCGCCGCGCCCGCCAGCAGTGTGCCGCCGTCATCGTTCGCCGCCAGTTCCTTACCGCTCGCATCCAGAATACGCAGGTTGCTGTCCATCGCCGCGCCGAGCTGCTGCGCCAGCACATCGAAGCGCAGAGTCTGCCCGGCCTGCGCCCGGAACCGAAAAGTCGGCGCGGCTCCCGGCTTCGCGATGGCCCCGTTGACCGCGATAGGCGGCGTGAGAACCTGTCCGCCGGCCTGCCCCGATGCGACCGGCAGGTTCTCCATCCACAGGGCAATCGGCAGCGCGAGGCCGTTGGGCGTCTCCGGCGCGATCCAGCAGACTTCGCCGGGGACGGCGTCGGCGGGAAGGGAGAGTTTTATGGCCCCCCACCCACGGCCCCTCCCCCCAAGAACAGGGGGAGGGAACAGACCCCACCCCAGCCCTCCCCTTCGCAAGGGGAGGGAGCCTCTGCCTCTCCCCTCTCCCGCAGCGTGGGAGAGGGGGACGGGGGGTGAGGGGTTCAGATTAACCCCCTGCATGGAGAGCGTCAGCGTCTCGCCGGGGCGACCGGCGCGCGGCTGATAGGCGGTCAGCACAGGAAGTCGGCCCACGCTCAGCCGATAGGTGTGCTGCGGCCCGCCGAGGAACTGCGTGTCGTGGACGGTCAGAAAGTAGCGGCCCGCGCGGTCGAAGGTGTAGATCAGGCGAGGATCGGACTCCCACGGCGCGGTCGCCAGTCGCAGCAGCGCGCCGCGCGCATCGTAGAGTTCCAGCACGCCGTCCATCTGCGAGCGATGCCGCCAGCAGTTCAGGTCGAAGACGAATGTCTCTCCGGCGTTGGCATGGAAGGCGAACGTATCGCGGGCGGTGGGCGCGCTCAGCCAGCCGTTGATGAGGACAGGCAGCGTGTCGAGCGGCTGCGCGTGCGCGATGTCGTCGTTCGGCTCGACGGTCAGGCTCTCCGGCAGCGTGTCCACCCAGATCTGCGTGGGATTGGAGCCGCCTCTGGCAGTGGCGACGCGCAGTTCGTAGGGGCCAAGCGGAGCATCGGGCGCGATGGTCAGGCGCAGGGGCAGGTTGCGTTCGTCCTGGTTCCCCGGCGCAAACGCGGCCCGGACTCCCTTCCCGCTGACCAGCACCGCCGTCACGTTCTGAAGATGGTGGCCGCGCAGGGTCAGCGCGACCGTCGTGCCGCGCCGCCCGCCCGCCGGATAGGCCGAGAGCAGTTCGGGGGACTGCGCGCGGGCGGAGGCGGCCAGCGCCAGCCACAAACAGAGCGACAGAAGGAGGGAGCGCATAGGAGATAAGAGTCCGCCTGGCCGGAAATGTCGCAGGAAATCGCGGCCCGTCTGTAGAAAGGCTTCGCGCGCCCGAAACCTTTCCCAGCAGGAAGTCAGAAAGTCATGTCACCGAAGTTCTCGCTCTGCGCCGCCCTCGCCCTCTGCGCGCTGCCGGTCGCGATGGGCTGCGGCAAGTCCTCGCCCGCCGCTGCAACGGAAACCGGCCCGTCCAAAATCACGCCGACCGCAGCCCGCACGCCCTCTCCCGCGCCCCTGTCCGCCGCCGAGTTGGCAAAGTTTCGCCCGAACGAGGCGGGTGTCGTTCCCATTCTGGAGTACCACGACATCAGCGCGAAGGAGACCCGCTGGGGACGCAGCGCCGCCGGTTTCCGGCGCGATCTGGAACGGCTCTACAAGGAGGGCTATCGCCCGGTCGCGCTGCAAGAGTACCTGGCGAACCGTATCGCCCTGCCGCCCGGCGCAAGCCCGGTCGTCCTGACCTTCGACGATGCGCGCGAAAGCCAGTTCCGCTACCGGTCCGACGGCTCTCTCGACCCGAACTGCGCGGTCGGCATTCTGGAAGCCTTCGCGAAGGCCCATCCCGACTTTCCGGCCCGCGCCACCTTCTATGTCCTGCCGGAGAGCGCGTTCGGGCAGCCGCAGGCGCGAGCGAAGAAGCTGCAGGAACTCGTCCGCAGGGGCTACGAGATCGGCAACCATACGGTGTCGCACACGGCGCTGAACCGGCTTTCGGACGCCGACGTGCAGAAGGAGTTGGGCGGCTGTGTGGCGGAAGTGCGGAAGATGGTTCCGGCGGCGCAGGTCGAATCCGTCGCGCTGCCGCTCGGCATCGGGCCGAAGAATCGCGCGCTGCTGGCCTCCGGGGAGTATCAGGGACAGCATTATGTCAATCGCGCCGCGCTGCTGGTCGGAGCCGCTCCCGCGCCGTCGCCTGTCTCGCCGCAGTTCGACCCGATGCGCCTGCCGCGCATCCAGACTATCGAGGGCTTGATGGGCATCACCTACTGGCTGGACGATCTGAAACGCCACCCGGCCCGCCGTTACGTCAGCGACGGCGATCCGAACACGATCACGGTTCCCAAAGCCCTCGCCGACAAGGTGGACAAGTCCAAGCTGAACGGCGCAACCCTGCGGCTCTATTAAATTTTCAAAGAGCCGCAA